>Ga0316204_10000299_pt1 | contig 202814 bp, 181 predicted proteins | sample 6monrhotite_MG_2_FD_205661 | JGI IMG/M metagenome (GOLD analysis project Ga0316204, IMG submission 205661) | Microbial mat bacterial communities from mineral coupon in-situ incubated in ocean water Damariscotta River, Maine, United States -... | ecosystem: Environmental > Aquatic > Marine >... | reverse complement strand
ACCCCGACAACGTCGACGAGTTCGTGCGGCGGACCACCGGGACGGCCACCGTCTACGCCGGGGTCACGCCGGCGGCCCAGCTCACGGCCGCCCTCACTGGGGCCGCCACGTCCGACGTCTTCGAGCTGTGCGACAACGAGGCCTTCGTCGGCGAGTTCACCATCGACGACCGCGTCACCTTGCTCGGCACCGACATCCTAGGCGCCCCCGCCCCCGCCCGCGTGCAGCAGAGCACCGGAGGGCCCTCGGCGTTCACCGTCACCAGCGGTGATGTGGTCACCCTGCAGTACATCGACGTCACCGGGGATGTGGGGAGCGCTGCGACGTTTGGGGGGTGCCTGAACGTGCAGAGTGGCGATGTGTTCCTGGACAATGTGAACTTCAACGCGTGCTATGCGGAGCAGGGCGGGGCGGTGTACGTGGCCGGGGCCAGCCTTCTCAACTGGACCACGGGTGCGTGCAGCAACTCCATGTCCGACCTCAGCGGGGGCTGCCTCTCAGCGGAGGGCATCGTGACCCTGGAAGCAGTCAACCTCACGACAAACACTGCAGGTGGGAATGGAGGAGCTTTCTACGTAAGCACGTTGGCCGGCGAAATGAACTGGAACAGCGGTGTGTGTGATGACAACACGGGCTTTAATGGCGGTTGCTTCTACGCCGGCCCGAGCACCACCGTAAACATTGGGAACGGTACAGCCCCTCCCACCACCATTGGTAACGCCAACACGGCACAATCTGCTGCTAACCATGGCCACCAGGGCGTGGTCCTTGGGGAGGTGGTTGCAAGCAGCGACACTTCGCTGCAACACAGTTCCGCCGGCGCCCCCGCTGTCGAAGACTACTGGATCGAAGCAGGTGATTTCTGCTGGGCAGGTGCAGGCATGAACGGGACGGTAGTGATCACAACCAACACATCTGCCTACTACCCAGCAGACTACGTCACCGCCGACCTCGGCAACCTCGATGTCTACTGCGACGACACCTCCTGCGACACAAGCTGTCTGTAGGCATGCCCCGCCTCGTCGCCATCGCTCTCCTCGCCGCCTGCTCCCCCAACAGCAAGCCCGAGCAGACGGCCCCGCTCCCCACCGACACCAGCTCCGCCCCACCAGTACTCGTCCTCGACCTCGCCGACGCCACCCTCTCCGCCTGCGCCCCCGCCCCGCTCACCGGCACCCTCAGCGGCACCGCCGCCACCACGACCCCCGCGACCCTCACCCTCGACGGCGCCCCCACCAACTTCGACCTCACCCTCGGCCTCGACGGCACCTTCGCCATCGACCTGCCCAGCATCGGCATCGTGCCCACCGCCCTCTGCCCCCCGAGGGCGCCAAGGGCCGCCGCCTCCTGAACCAGGCCCGAGACGGCCGCACCGTGCACCTCTTCGTCCGCTACCACACCAGGAACGCCGAGAAGAAGAGCGAGCCCTTCGTCTACTGCGGACGCCTCACCGCCCTCCACCACGAGGGCAGCAAGCCCATTCGCATGCGATGGCGGCTGGAGGAGCCCCTCCCCGAAGGCCTGTGGCGCGCCTGGTCCGACGGACGGCTCGGCCTCCTGTCCGACTCGGCAGGGCCTCCAGGACCGCGTCTCGCTCGGCGTCGGCCCTTCGCTCGCAGGCGCGGGACGCCGCTCAGTTTGGTCCCTCCCCCCAGCCGGTGCCTGGTACCCAGATCTGCTCGTGCGCTCGCTCCTCCGTCAGTGCGCAGAGCAGTGGCATCGTGAACGCTGCCACGCGCTCGATGGCGACAAGCAGGTCCAGCTCGGAATCACCGACCCCAACGCGCTCCTTGAAGTCGGCCCACTCTCTCTCCATCCGGCCGTCCTCCACCGCCATGGCCCGGACGTCCTCGAAGACCTCCGCATCCGGCTCGGTGCCACGCCGCTCGAACGTCGCCTTGAAAGAAGCGAGTAGGGTGGAGCCCGCCATCGGCGTGCTCCAGGAGTGGGTGACGGTCGCGATGTCGTAGAAGTCCTTGAGCCTCGGTAGCGTCTTGCCCGGGAAGCCAGACACCACCGTCTCGGTCTTCTCTGCGAGGAACGCCCCGAGGGAGTAGGCGGGCATGACCAGCTGCTCGCCGCCCTCGAACAGCTTCGGTACCTCGATCGCCTCGCCCTCTGGGACCACAGCGTCGCCGTAGCCGATGTCGATCGAGGCTTTGGCAGGCTCGTTGGCCACCTGTGCGGAGATCACCACCTTCACGCCATCGTAGCCATCGGCGCCTCGGGTCGCGAGGCGAGCCTGCACATGCTGGAGAACCACGCCATCGTCGAGTTCGACCGCGGCGATCTCCTCGAACGCGCCCTTCAACTGCGCCGGATCTGGGGGGCCGTAGGCGAGCACGTCCGCGTCCCGGGTCGTGCGGTGAAAGTCCTCGAGAACCGCGCCGACGAACATGCCGCCCTTGAGCATGAATCGATCGGCATGCTCGCTCTGCTGGAGTCGGACGAGGACCTGCCGCACGGCGTAGAGGTCTCGGACTCGCGGGTAGGACCGAATGCCATGGCGGCCCTGAAACGCATGAAGCTTCGCTCTCAACTCCTCCGCCTTCATGAGAGCGCCTCCACGTACGGCTTCAGACGGGACCACAGCCCCAGCTTTCGAGCAAGCCGGAAGAACGACCGGCCGTCCCAATGCTCGGAGTGCCGAAGCTCTCGCAGGCCCTCTAGGGCGATCGTGTGCGACACGCGGCGGGTGTACTTCCAGCAGTCCAGCACGGTGCGGGTGGGACCGGTGATGCGGACCTCTACGCCATGGACCTGGATCGTGTCGACCCCCAGCTCGGGCTCGAGCAGCTCCGGCGCGACGCGGATCACCTGGAGCCCCTTCTTCTGGGGTGTGTTCTGGTCCCGCGGCGTGAGGATCCAGATGCCGTCGGGCCAGGTCGTGGTGAGGCCGTAGTACTCAAGCGCCGTCAGCCCACCGACGACGGCCCGCGGTGTCTTCTTGACGATGGCTGCAGCCTCGAAGAGCGGATGGGGCTCGACATCGACCCCGAGGTAGACGCCACGCCGTACGCGCCGGAGCTCGCCCTCCTTCGAGAGCCGAGAGAGGATGGCCGGCGGAACGTTCAGCTCGTCACTGGAGACCAGGAGACCCCGCAGCGCGGCCGCACGGACTCGGTCTGTCGGGCCTTTGTTCTTTTTCCATTCCGTATGAGTCTTCATGGAATGCTTTTAACACTGTGCCAAATCCATTCCAAGTCGCGCTTGATGGAATGGTTTCCGAACATCGTCCAGACCTCCTTCCTCGGCTGCCCCCGCGGTCGCCTTCCCGCAGCCCAGGCCGCGGACCACGGGGTGCGCCTCTACAATGCCTTCGCGAGCAACAACAGCGGCAGCTACACGCTCCCTCGGGGCCTTCCGCATCGCCGGGCCCGCATGCGCACCACGGACTTCCACGGCATCGAGCTGCTGTGCCTCGATCCGTCGCCCGCCGACATGAAGGCCCTCCACGACGCCGCCCGGTGCCGGCCTGGCAGTCCATGCCCGAGGCCGCCCGTGGTCCCCGGGATACGCGCCGGCGTTCCCGGAGCCGCCCCATGCCGCTGTCCCCCACGGACCTCTTCGCCAACCTCGAGACCCTCGAGCGCTCCAGCGCCTTCGTCGCCTCCGGCACCGCCGGCCCGGCCCCCACCCTGCGCATCGACGGCTTCGGCCTCCTCCCCCTCCCCGTCGTCCACCACCTCCTCGCCCCCCTCCGCGCCGCGTCCGAGCCCGCCCCCTACGGCCGCGGCCCGGACACCCTCGTCGACCCCAACGTGCGCCGCTGCCACCAGCTGAGCGCCGACCGTATCCACCTGCCCCCCTCCTTCCAGCCCGTCCTCGACGACATCGTCGCCCGAGCGTGCACCCACCTGGGCGTGCCAGGACGCGCCGAGGCCCGCCTGTACAAGCTGCTGGTGTACGGCCCCGGCGACTTCTTCGTGCCCCACCGCGACACCGAGAAGGAAGACGGCATGTTCGCCACGCTGGTCGTGACCCTCCCGAGCGACGGCGACGGCGCCGCCCTCCGGGTCGAGCACGGCGACCAGCAGGTGTCCATCCCCCTCACCACCTCCCTGGACGAGCTGTCCTGGCTCGCCTTCTACGCCGACTGCCGCCACGAGGTCCTGCCCCTGCAGCACGGGATCCGCGTGGCCCTGGTGTTCAACCTCGTCCGCGCCGGCGCCCCGACCGCCCCCACGTCCGACGCTGGCCTGAACCGCGCCCTCGCCCGCCACCTCGAGGCCTGGTCGGAGGGCGACCCGGTGAAGCTCGTCTACGCGCTGGAACACCGCTACACGGAGGCCGAGCTGGGCTGGGATGCCCTCAAGGGCGCCGACCACGCCCAGGCCCACGCCCTGCGCAGCGCTGCGAGCCAGGCCGACGTGGTGGCGCACCTGGCCCTGCTCTCGGTCCAGATCGAGTGGAGCGCCGAGGAGCTGCAGTGGCGCTCCCGGCGGGGCCGCTGGAGCTGGAGCGGCTACGGGACCGGCGAGGTCCCCGACGACATCGAGCTGTACGACCTCGTCCGCGACGAGCGCTTCATCGAGCGCTGGATCGACGCCGACGGACGGCCCACCTACGCCCGCCCCCTGCCGCTGCACCCCGAGGAGCTCTACCCCGACGACCTCGAGGACATCCCGCCGGACGACGTCAGCTACCACGAGGCCACGGGCAACGAGGGGGCCACGCTCCTCCGCAGCTACCGCCGCGCGGTAGTGACCCTGTGGCCCGCACGCCACGCCCACGCCATCCTCGTGCAGCAAGGGCCCGACGCCCTCCTCGACGCCCTCCCCTCCATCGACGCAGCGCAGGTGGGCCCCCTGGTGGACCAGCTCCTGATGGAGCAGCGCCTCTCCGCGACCGAGGCCGCCACGCTGGCCGGCGGCCTCCTCGAGCGAGGCCTGCTGGTCCCCGCCAAGCAGGTGCTGCTGGCACCGTCCCACTGGGGCGACGACCTGCACGCCCCCATCGCCCGCTTCTTCACCGACGCCCCCCAGGCCGACGCCGAGGACGTCCTGCTCCACCACACCCGGCACCTCCAGCGCTGGAGCATCGCGACGCGGGCCCGGCTCCTCTACGCGGCCGCCATGGTCCTGGCGGCGCCGTGCGCCGACGCAGTGACCGACCTGCTCGCGCCCCCATGGCCCCCCGGCCTGCCAGAGGCGACCGTGGCCCGCCTCGTCGTCGTGGCCTGGCGATGGAGCGACCCGCGCCTCCAGGACGCCCTCCAGGCCGACGCCCAGGCCAGCCCCGAGGCCTTCGACAGCGCCGTCCTCGCGGCGCTGCAGCTCGATCTCGGCGACGCCTGCCCCCCAGCGTGGAGGCAGTACATCCTGGACGAGCTCACGGCACGCACCGAGACCGCCCCCGTCCCTCCCCCCGACGCACGACGGGCCCCCATCGAGCACTGCCGCTGCCGCCACTGCCTCGAGGTCAACCAGTTCCTCGCGGACCCGGAGCAAGAGCGGCTCATCTACGGCGTCGCCAAGGCCCACCGCCAGCACCTCGCCAGCCGGCTGCGCTCCGAGCGCATCGACGTCGTGACCCGGGAGCGGAAGGAGGGCAGCCCCCACAAGCTCGTGATCACCAAGACGAACGCCCGCCACGAGCAGGCGGCTCGGCGGCACGTGGAGTACCTGGACGCCCTCGACGCCTTGCGGTAGCTCCACCCAAAGGACGCCCCATGCACGACCTCTCCGACCACCACATCCACGCCCGCTGCACCGCCCCCGTCGACCGCCGGTGGGTCGAGCCCGACGAGGCCGCCTTCGACCGCTGGGAGGTCGAGCTGCAGCAACTCCACGACGACGGGGAGCCCGGCCCGCCCTCGCCCGCCTGGCGAAGATATTGGAAGACCCAAGCCAAACGCCCTGAGCCAAGAGGCCATCATGCCCCTCAACGACATCGAGAGAGCCCAGGTCCAAGCCACCGTCGGCGCCATGGTCGAACGACAACAGCCTCCCCCCGAGATCCAGGACCAGCTCCGCATCGAGATGGAGATCGACGGCCACCGGGTCCGGGTGTGGACCGTCCGCCCTCAGTACATGAACCCCACCGAGACCGTGCGAAGCGCCGTCGCCCAGTTCACCTACGTCCGCACCCGCGACGCGTGGACGCTCCACTGGATGCGAGCCGACGGGAAGTGGCACCGCTGGCGCCCCGAGGAGAGCACGGGCCCCCTCGCCGACCTCGTCCGCATCGTCGAAGAGGACCGGGCGGGTGCGTTCTGGGGGTGACGACGGCCCACACCTGGCCGCCACCCCGGCGACCATGGAGCTACACTGTGCGACCGTAGGGGACCGATGGCGTGGTGGTTGGCATTGGCATTCGCCCAGATGAAGACCACGACGGTGCTCGTCAACGGCAGCCCGGATTCCCTGCAGTTCGAGGCGTCCGGCGTGGTGGGGCAGCTCGACTCGATGGAGGTCCGACGGGAAGACGGGCTCGGCAGCGACGGCCTCCAGGTGGCCTTCGACGGTGCGCCAGGGCGCGCCTCGCTGCGCTTGCGCGAGGACGGACGTCTGGGGATGTCGATGGCGCGCGGGTTGCTCCTGGACCCAGTGGTGCTCGAGGCGAACGCACATCGGCTCTTCGTGGTCCTCGCCACCGACGACGGCGCGTTGATGGAGCTGATGCTGCGACGCAAGCAGAACGTCGCCCCTCGCTGTGGCTCCCTGGTCGACGAGCTGTCCGGCTGCGTTCCGACGGACTGCCAGGTCGGCGAGAAGATGGTGCGGGTCTCGCCCACCGCAGGCGACGGGTGCGAGCTGTCGGTCCAGCAGAGCAAGGTCGTCTTCAATGGCGGTGAGCACGAGGTCCAGCGCTGCGATGCCGCAGACGCTGCGGCACGCGCCGAGCTGGTCCGGGTCTTCCGGGAAGCCGGGGAGGAGGGCGTGTGGCCCGGGGCAGACCTGGAGCGTCTGTGCGAGACCCAGAACCAGTTGAATCCCGCGGTGGGGCCCCACTACGTGGTGTGGATCAACGCAACCTCCGACGAGGAGCTCCTGGCGGGCCCCTTGCGCGAGGACGATGCCGAGTCGTGGACGCTCGAGCCGGGGGCGTCGCGGCTGTTCCACTTCGACCCTGGCACCGTCCTGGGGACCACCCCGGTGTCGGCGGGGGACGCCGACCTCGTCCTCGACCTGTCCCGTGGGGGGCAAGACGACGATGCGGGGTCCGGGTCGGTACGGGCCCGCATCCACCAGAAGATGCTCGCCGGGGACAGCACGCTGTCGGTGGTGTGGTTGCTGGACGCGGGTCGATAGCGGGCCAAGGTCGGACCCACGACCGAGTCCGACTCGCCGGCGACGGACCCGACGCCCTGTCCGATCCCCTGGCAACGTTCGTCTTCCCTGTCGAGCCTCTGCGAGCCCCAGCCCACTTCCGCGGAGGCATCTCGCTCGGATGTCCGCCCCAGCGGAGGCATCTCGCTCGGATGTCCGCCCCAGCGGAGGCATCTCGCTTGGATGTCCGCCCCAGCGGAGGCATCTCGCTTGGATGTCCGCTTTCAGCACCCAGCCCGGACATCCAAGCACGATGCTCCCCCAAAGGCGGACAAACCACGTCGATGCTCCCCCTCACCCGGACATCCAAGCCCGATGCTCCCCCGAAGGCGGACAAACCACGTCGATGCTCCCCAAGGCCCGAAACGCTCGACGAGGTCGTACGACAGCTCCGTGAAGATGGTGCGGGACGAGTGGACTCGGTGCAGACGCTCGGCGGTCTCGACGTCCGGCGCCGCGAGCAACAGCCACTCAGCCCCGGGAGGGGCAGCCGCTCCCGAGTCCAGGCGCTCGATCTCGGCTTCGGCGTGTGCGGGGTTCCGCGACAGCGCGAACGCCAGCGCGATGCGCGTCCACACCTCAGTCATTCACCGCCCAGCTGACGCTCCAGGAGGCGAAGGTACAGCCGCTCGATTCCATCCGGGGGGGGGAGCGCGCGCAGTGCGTCGAGGTCCACGGTCTGTCCGAGGGCCCTCGCGACATGGGCCTCGGCTAGGACCCTGGCCACGCCTGACACCTGAACATCCAGGTCGGCCAGCGCCTGTTCCGCTCGGAGGGCGTGCCCCGCGAGCGCGAGCGCGATGGCCCGCCCAACACCGCGGTCGGCCTCGACGACCTCGTGCACGGACATGGCCTCGACCGCTTCGTCGTGCGCTCCGACGTCGAGCAGGATGCGGGCGCGGAAGAGCTTCACCTGGGTGAGCATGCCTCGGTAGCCATTCCGGACGTAGAGGCGCTCCGCCTCGTCCAGGATCGGGATGGCCTCGCCCAGACGGCCGAGCTCGGCGTGCACGCCGGCCAGGCTGTGCAGCACCGTCGCCCGTCGGGGCTCGGCACCGAAGCGCTGCAGCTCCTCCGCCGAACGCTCGAGCTCCACCAAGGCCTCGTCGAGTCGCCCGACGTGGTGCAGATGCTGAGCGAGGTGGGAGCGGGTGAAGGTGGCATGCCAGCCGTCCTCGGGATGGGCCAGCGCGTCTCGGAGCATCGCCTCCGCCCGGTCCGGGTCGGGCCCCACCGCCCGTAGAACGCTCGCGTTGATCGCGATCACCACGCTGCGACTGGACGTGTTCGCAGGGTCTTCCAGCGCGCGCAGCGACTGCTCGACAGCGTCCAGCGCCTCCTGGGTACGGCCCATCCTGCCGAGCGTGCTCGCACGCTCTGCCAGGTAGAGGGCTCGTCGGGAGGATGCTCGGGACAGGGCTTCGTTCACGGCAAGCAATGCACCCTCGGTGTCGTCGCGACGGCGCGCCCACACGCTGCGGTGGAACCACAAGTCGGCCGCCGCCGGGTCGAGGGGGTCGAGGACGTCGAGGGCGACATCCACGAGGCGCTCGTGCTGTGGCAGGGGCCCCCGCACGTCGAAGCAGTCGAACAGCACCAAGGCCACCTGGGCGACCAGCTCCGGATCGGTCGCAGCCCGCCGCTCGACCGCGAGCAGGTCCGGCAGCAAGTCGTCCATGGCGTCGAGCACTGCGGGGTGGTGATGGCCGCCGCCGAACCGGAGCTGCTGTGCCTCTTCCACAAAGGCCCGCGCGTGGGCGCGCTCGGCGTCGACAACGCCGCCGAGCTCGGCGAGGCGGGCCCGCCCGAAGGCTCGCACGGACTGCAACAGGGAAAGCCCTCGGGGCCCCCGAACGAGCCAAGATGCGCGTTCGAGACCGTCCAGCAGCTGGTCTGCCCCTTCCCCAAGCACGGCGCGACAGGGAGCGTCGCGCAGGGGGCCCACGAACACCGACGCCTGGGCCAAGGCCTGCTGCAGGTCGTCGTCGAGGAGGTCCCAAGACCACCACAGCGTGGCCTCCATCGCGTGGTGTCGCCCTTCCGCTCTCCCCGTCTCTCGGAGCAGACGGAACCGCTCGGGGAGCCGAGCCAAGATCTGATCGAGGGTCATGGTCCGGGTGCGTGCCGCCACGAGCTCGATGGCCAGGGGCAGACGGTCCAGATGGTCCACCAGCTCGGCCACCTGCGCTTCCCTCGCCAGGGAGGTCCCACCCATCTCCTGGGCCCGCTGCACGAGGAGGGCGGACGCAGCGCTCGGGGAGAGGGGCTGCAGCCGTAGCTCGTCCTCCCCATCGCCCCCGACGGGCTGGCGGGAGGTGACGACGATGCGGAGCCCTGGCGCGGCCTCACGGAGGGCGGACAGCAAGGCAGCCACCTCGTCCAGGACGTGCTCGGCATTGTCGAGCACAAGCAGCGAGATCGATGCCGCGGCCACGGTCCGAGCCACTTCCTCGACCAGCTCGGACGCGCTGTGGCCCCCCAGCCCGAGCCCCCCGAGCGCGCCCATCACCGCCGCGGCGACGCCGGGTGTGTCCACAGCGGGCACCAGGTCCACGATCACGGGCGTGTCCACCTGGTGGGCCAGCCACAGGGCCATGGAGGTCTTGCCCACCCCGGGGGGACCGGTGACCGTCGTCCAGCCCTCCGCGCCACGAAGCTGCTGCTGCTCGAGCCTCCTGCCGACGAGAGAAGACAGGCGTGGGGGCGGCGCGGGGGAGGGCCCCGGTGCGGCCACGAGTCGGTAGCCGTGCCCATGGGCCGAGAGGAGCGCCGTCGGGTCCATGGGCCGCCGCTCGATCTTCGCTCGGAGCCGGTACACGGCGGCGTCGAGCACCGCGCGGTCCACCGTGGGGGGCAGCCCCAAGCACTCCTCGAGCGCTGCGCGGTCGACGGGCCGACCCTCGGCCGAGTGCAGCGCACGCAGCAGCACGCACTCCCGCTCCGCGAGGCGAATCTGGCGCCCAGCCACCGTCCCGACCCCGGAGAGGAGGTCGACCCGGCCGCCAGGCAGGTGGAGGATGCGCTCGCTCATGTATGGCCTCCTGCAATCGCACCGACGCCGTCCTGGCTCGGAGACCCCCTGATACATCGGTTTCGAGATCTGACGACCTCGAGCCGGCAGGGGGCTGCTTCTATACGTAGGGCATCAGGAGGCAACGAGAGCCTCCGAGCCCCAAGGAGAATCCCCATGGTCCATACGAACGAAGATGCGTCCCACACGGCCACCCCCACGTCGAAGGGGAAGGCGTTGGCGCACCTTGGAGGTGCCTCGCGCTTCTCCCTTCTCGCCCTGGTCGCCCTCGGCGCCTTTGGCTGTGACGTTCATGCCCCACCGGGGGCCGCAGAGTCCAGCTTCAAGGCGCTGGTGCGGCCCATCGATCTGACCGTCACCGATCTGGTGCCGGGGGCCGTGACACGGATCACGGTGGGCAACCTCGCCGCAGGGGAGTCGACTACGATCCTGCGAAGTTCGTCTGTCCAGCCCGGGCCGTGCCCTGCCGTCGTGGGGGGGCTCTGCCTCGACATCGGACCCGCTGTGAAGGTGTTGGGGTCTGCGGTGGCGGACGGCGATGGCGTGGCCATCCTCGACCTCTCCGTGCCCGGGTCCTTGCCTCTGGGTCGCGATGTGGCCCTTCAGGCTGTGGCCGTCCGCGGACCTGGAGGGGCGGATTCTGTGGCCAGCGGTCCGGTCGCCAAGGTCACGGGGGGATTGCCTTGTGGCAACGCCGTGCTCGACCCGGGTGAGGTGTGCGACGACGGGAACCTGATCGACGGAGATGGCTGCAGCAGTACGTGCAGCCCGGATGTGTGCATGGTGCCCGACGTCCCGGTGGACGAACGGGTGCACGACTTCGTCGACCACATCAACTTCGGCGGCGGTGGGCTCGTGGTGTTGGAGAACGGCGATCTGCTCACCTCCTTTCCCATGAAGGCCGGGAGCGACGAGTACACGGGGCTAGGAATTCTCTCTGGCGCGGATCTGTCGCTGGTGGGCACCAGCGCGTTTGGGACCAGCAACGGCGATGAGCTTGTGCGCATCGTCGCGGACCACAGCGGCGGCGCCTACGTGGCCAGCACCACCGACAACGGCATCGGGGCGGATGGACTCGTGAGCCGGGTGGACGGCTCCGGGGCGCTCCTGTGGTCCACCCGGGTGGTGGACGGGCTCCCGTCGGGGATCTACGACATCCAGCTGAGCAACGCGGCGGTCGCCGCGGATGACTCGGTGGCGGTCGTCGGCACGTTCTCCGACATGGTCAGCCTCGAGTCTTGGGGACTGGTGGCCGTCTTGGACGCGGATGGCAGCCTGTTGCACGCCCGTGCTTGGCGGAGCTGGACCCTCGAAGACACCGAGAACTACGGCGTGGTGGCGACGTCCGATGGCGGATGGGTCGTGACAGGGGGCAGCACGGGGGGGGTGATGGACGCGGGGCTGATGAAGCTCGACGGAGGGGGCGCATGGGAGTGGTTCGCCGAGCAAACGGCCGGCACGGCGAGTGTCCGCCTCGAGGATGTCTTGGAGACCGCGGATGGAGGCTTCGTCGCCACGGGCACCTACCACGAGCTGGGCTCGCAGACAGATGTTGTGGTGATGCGGACGGACGCGTTCGGCCAGCAGGTCTGGATGACCGTGGTGGAGAACCCCGGGCACTACGACTACGCGGTCGACGTGGCGCAGGTCCCGCAGACCTGTGCGGTGGACCCCACGCATGGCGCCGAATGCCTCACCCAGGGTGAGCAATGCGCAAGGAGTGCGGCGGCCGAGCTCTGTGCATGTTCACTGGACGGGCTGTGGTCCTGTGCGCCTGGCGAGCCCTCGTTCGTCGTGGCCGCTGAGTACGAGGACGACGCGTACGACGACTACATGCTGCTCGCCACCTTCTCCGCGGATGGAACGCTGGAGGACCAGACGGCCTGGGGAGCCGCCACGGAGATCCACGGAGTGGGGGGCCTGACGGTGGGGCCGGATGCGGGCATCGCAGCCGTTGGGCAGGGGTTCACTGGGGCCCATGTGATCCGCACGGACGTCGGCCTCAGCCCAGGGTGTGACGGCGTGCAGACCAGCCTGGAGACGTACGCGGTGGTCTCGACGATGGGCAGCATCACGCCGACCGCTATGTTCGAGACGTCGGACTTCACCACCGTCGCCTCAGGTGCGGTCGTGCAGGCGGTGACCGCTACCGCTGATGACGCCCGCTGCGCCAGCACGACCTGTCCACAGTAGGGGCACGACCACGCGCGGAAAGCCTTCCGAGAGGAGTTCGGCCTCAGCCCCTACGACGACGAAGCCAATCAGCTCCGCGCCGAGGACCCCGACGCCGCGTCGTGGCCCGTCCACGCAGACCGCACCCCCGCGCTGCAGCTGGCCGACGCCCTCTCCGGCAACGACGACCTGGGGCTCCGAGCCCGCCTGTACCGGGTCCGTGTGCTGCAGGAGCAGGCCATGCACCCCGACCTGCCCCGCGAGGAACGTCGCGCCGTGAAGCAGGACGCCGATCGGGAGGCAGTGGCCTTGCTCCACGACACGGACGACCCGGATCTGCTGGCCGCCGTCGCCGCCAGCCTGCTCTGGAGCAACGTCGAGACCACCCCCGCCGACGATGCCCGCATCCTCGAGGTCATGGAGCAGCTGTCCCCGAACCTCGGTCGACACCTCGCGCTGTTTCGGATGACCCTGGCCTCCCAGGCCGGCGACGAGCAGGCCGCGCGCTTCTGGTGGGCGCAGTACCAACCGGTGGTCGCCTACTGCAAGGGCGTCCCGGCCGCTGAGCGGGAGCAGGAGGGCTGCTGGTGCGTCCGGATGATGGCGGACGAGAACGGCGCCTACTTCCACCACGTCGACGGGACCCAACCGGGGACGCTCCGAGAACGCCTAGCCCTGGCGGGGGCACGCTGCCGGCAGGCCGGGCACTACCCCGACGACCAGGACGTCGATCCCACGAGCGACTTCGGCCGCTGCATCCAGGAGGAGCTCGGCGACGGCATCGTCCTCGGCCGCGACGTGAACCTCACCTACGAGCAGGTCGGGATGTACTGATCACGCGCCCCCTGCCCGACGCCCCCCACATGTCCCCCGCGGCCACACCCTCAGGTGCCCTGCCACAGGAGCCGCCCGACCTGGCTGGGACCGCCGAGCCCAGCCACGCCACCCCGCTCAGCGGCACCGCAAGAGCCCAGCCCCCCTGAACCCGCAGGGGTCGGGAAGCCAGGGGGGTCGAACCTGCACTGAACCGCGGATTCGTCGCTGTGCGGGACGCTCGCCAACGAACCAACCGTGCTTTTTGACGAGGCGTGGCGCCGTGGATGCAGGTTCGACCTGGCTGGGCTCCGGAGGGGTGCAGATTCGACCCGGCTGGGCCCTCGGTGCCGACGGAGGTCGTCCGTCCACCTCCTGGCACCACCACCCCGTCCCCCGGATCGGCCGTCACCGCGGAGCCAACCCCAGACGCTGCACCAGGTCCGTCCCCACCCCCGCCGCCGCACGAGCACGCAGCTCATCGGGGCTCGCCCCCTCCTGGACGAGCGACCACACCGCCTCCCGGGTCACCGTGGCGTACGTGGGCGAGCAGGCCAGGCGTGAGGCGGCGCGCGGGGCTCACCGCATCGGCGCGAACGCTCCGCCCTTCCACGCAAGCCCGAGGATGCGCTCTCCGTCCTCGTCGACCACGGCCGTCTCCTCGCCGTCTCGGGGCAGGTCGAGGAACCAAGCGATGCCTTTGCCCCGCTTGGTCTTCTTCACCTTCTTGCCGATGTCGGCCTCGTCGAGCGGGTCTGCATCGGACCAGCCATCGTCCCAGGTGCGGAACTGGCGGCGGTTGCACATGCAGCCCACGCCGCAGTTCAGGTTCAGGGCCAGCAGGTCCCCGCCAGCGCCCTCGAACAGCTTGAGCTCAATGGTCCAGCCCTCGGACTCGAGCTCCATCCAGCCCTCCCCCTTGGCCTTCACCAGCCCATCGCGACCGGCCTCGTCGAGGACCACAGGCGGCATGTCCTCGCACACGAGCGCGTTGCGGGGGAGCAGCATCAGGTGGTCGCGGACGTCGCGACGGCCGTCGGCGAAGGCGTCTTGCCAGGGCTCGAGACCGAAGGCGCTCTCGGGCGTGGCGTCTGCGTCGGGCGCTGGGTCGATCTCGTCCGCGTCCTCTGTCTCGTCCGCGTCCTCTGTCTCGCTCTCCGCCGGCACCTCGGCCAGGCCGGCGCACCCCAGCATCCACAGCAGGCCCACCGCACCGACAACGACTCTGTACCTCATGAACCTTCCATTCGAACGGCGCCATGGTGCGCAGGCACCCGTGTGGTGCCAGGCCTAGCGCGACCCATCCTACCGGCCGCGTGGGTCGGACCCTTTCCAGGCGTCGCGAACGACGCACGGAGGTCCAAATGGCTTCGTGACGCGCAGCTGCGCATCTGGACCGGCCGGCGGACACGTGAGACAGTGGCCTTCCGCCCACGAGATGCTCCTTTGTCCACTGAATCCGAGCCCGCCGCGCTCCCTCGTACGAGTCTCCTGAAGAAGCTGCGGGTGCCTGGCGGAATCCTCCTCGTCTTCAGCTTCCTCGCCGCCTACGCCGCCTTCATCGCGTACTCCGACAACGCAGCGACCCAGCACTTCCAGTTGGTGGACGCCACGGTGGTGTCCCACGGCAAGGAGCCGAACGCCCACTACGCCACCCTCGAGTACGAGTGGGGCGGAGAGACGTTCACCCGAATCGAGTCGTCGAAGGACCGCTGGACGATCGAAGAGGAGTACCCGGTCGGACGCAGCGCGCAGTATCGAATCGATCCGGACGACCCGAAGGACGCGCGTTGGGCGTGGAAGCGGGATCCTGTGCCGATGATGGTCACGTCGGCCGCTTCCTTCGTCGGGGGCATACTGCTGCTATTGGCGGGCGCGAGAGGGAGGGAGTAGCTCCACCACCGACGTCCCCCCGGTTCGGTCGTCACTGCGGAGCCAGGCCCAGACGCTGCACCAGGTCGGTCCCCACCCCCGCCGCCGCACGGGAATGCAGCTCATCGGGGCTCGCGCCCCCCTGGACGAGCGCCCAGACCGCCTCCACATCCGCGCCGAAGCCCTCGGCCGCCGGCCGCGTGAGGTCCGCCGCTCTGTACAGCTGGTCGACGAGCGCCCAGGCGGACAGCGGCGGCCCCTTGCCCCCACGCAGCGCCACGATGGCCGCCATGCGGGCTTCCCGGTCCACCTCGTCGTCCAGTAGCTTGGGCTGGGTCGTGTTGAACAAGCAGACCGCGCGATGCAGCCCCGATAGGTTGCGGTAGTCCTCCCATTTTTCCACCGCTTCCAGCAAGTCCTTCCACTCTTCGAGGGGCCGTACATTGAGCTTGTCCGCCCAGCCGACCTCGGACGACGCCATGGAGTGGTTCAACCTCCGCTGACGCCAGGCGCTGTAGGGCTCCCGGGCCACCGCGTGCTGGAGAAGGAGGACCTCGACCTCCCGGAAGGCATAGCGGCGGCCCCGCTCGTCGATCCACGTTCCCCTGGGCTTGACGAGCCCCAGACGGTGGTAGCCCTGGGGCACGATGTTCCGGGGCGGGTCCTCTTCATCGAAGCGAACCTTGGCGCCACGCTCGATGGCCTTGGTCTCGATCGACGAACACGACGGTGCGTTCCACGTCCCCGCCGAGGCCACCGTTCCCCACAGCACGAGCATCCCAACCATTTCCCCCCCCCAACAGAAAGCGCACGTCTCCAAGGTAGGCGGCGGCGACGGCTGAGTCGAGGGACCATGGACATCGACGGCACGCTGCTCACCGCCGCCGGACGGTGGGGCATCTCGCTTGGATGTCCGCTCCAGCAGAGGCATCTCGCTCGGATGTCCGCCCCAACGGAGGCATCTCCCTTTCATTGTCCGCTTTCCGCACCCCACCCGGACATCCAAGCCCGATGCTTCCCCGAAGGCGGACAAACCACGCCGATGCCCCCCCAAGCCCGTTCCCGCGTCGAGGAACGAGCCGGCGACCGACGTCCGTCACCGACATCCGTCGACCCACGGCCCAACGCCTACAATTCGCTGGCAGGCCTCTTGCTCTTGGGATGTGCAGGAGGTCGTCATGTCGAGCATGTCCCAGCAGAAGCAGGGCGAGTCGCAGCAGCAGGTCGAGATGCCCAGCACCGTGCAGCAGGCGCCGGAAGGCGAGATGGGCAACCAGGCGGCCGTCGAGGAGGCGGGCATCGAGAGCCAGGCCCAGTCGCCCAAGGCCCGACTCGACGAGCTGATGGGGGACCCGGAAGCCGAGCCCTTCGACGTCGCCACCGCCTACGCCGAGATGCAGGACGTCCACAAGATCGAACGCATGATCACCGACAAGGAAGCTCTAAAGAAAGCCACCGGCGCCGACCCCGTCGCCTGGTCGATGATCGAGGGCAGCTTCCAGACCGCGATGAGCAACCGCGGGGACCTGCTCGCCCAGTGGGTGGCTGCCGACGCCGGCCTCCAGGAGGGCATCGCCGCCACGGTGGAAGCCGCCCTGGCCGACCACAACGAAGGCCTCGAGATGATGGCCGTTCTCAACTTCCAGGCGGGCGAGCTCAAGTACGAGCACGAGTCGCTGCAGGCCCCGAAGAACGCCGAGCGCCGTGTCCACATCGGTCCAGAGCTGGAGCGGGCCTTCGGCGCACCGGACGTCGCCATCACCATCGAGAACGCCAACACGCCGGTGGAATTCTCTGACCTCGAGCTCGGTGACGTCTACAGCAACCAGACCGTGAGTGGCATCACCGACTTCGAAGTCCAGGTCGAAGACCGGCTCGGTGTCCTGGTCCGCGAGCGGGTCCACGCCGAGGCCGCCGAGGCGGTGGCCCGCCAGCTTCCCGGCGACATCCTCATCGGCATGCCCACCTTCGAGTAGGCCGCATCGCAGAGGCGAAGCCCCGACCGAGCCAACGCACTGCAGCCCCAGCGGAGGCATCTCCCGCCCAAGCAAGATGACGCAATGCGTCGATGGACATGAGACACCGACGGGTCTCGCGCGTCTTGCGGTCTCCGGACGCCATGGAGCGTCCGCCAAGGGAGGAATGATGACCAAGTGGTCTTCCGTGCCCCGGCGTCTCGCCGTGGCCGCGATGTGGATGGGTGCGCCCGGCATGGCCTACGGCCAGGGCTTGATTTGTGACCTGTAGTAGCACGAGGTCGATGAGGTCATCGCGCACTACGGTGCAGAGATCGACCCGGCTGAGGCGTTGGCGATGGTCACCGCGCCGCTGGACTGTGGTGCATACGGTGACCTATGCGATGCGCTCGGCGACTTCTCGGAGCCCTACGTGTGCGCCCTCTGCATGCCAGACCCTTCGAAGCACGGTCATACCTCCTCCCGGCGCCCGTGTGTGGACGTGCCGTCTGGCTGCCACCTAGGAAGCCGCCTGCCCACCTCAAACGCTGAAGTGAGCCAGGTCAGATCCGCTGCATGACGCGTTCGTGGGTGAACACGTCCGGGTACGGATCGTCCCCACTGCGGGCCCCAGTGATCCGCACCCGCTCCCCCACCCAGACGGGCATGGCCTCACCCGGGCGCACCAGCAGCCGCTGACGACCCGAGATCACCGCGCCGTAGCGCTTGGGGGTGCCTACATCGGGCCCCGTCACCTGGAGGTCGTAGTCCACGTCGACGACGCCCACCTTCTCGCCCTCGTGGCGAGTCCAGCCGCCCCAGGCACGCGACAGCGTGCCCTCCACCTTGTAGGCCATCTCCACCGTCTCCACCTCGCCGTAGCCGACCCTCCGCTGCTCGGTGCGCACGAACGTGGTGGACAGGGCATCGACCTCCGGCGCCCCGTCGGGCTCGAGCCCATGCACCACCGGGACCCGGCTGTGCTGGAACAGCCACTCTTCCAGCGCGGGCCTGCGCGCCCGGAGACCCGACGCCTCCTCGGGGGGTGGAGGCGGCTCCGGCGGCCATGCGCCGCCCGTCCACGTCAGATCACGCTCGGGCACCGCCGTTGCGTTGTGAAACCGGGAGAGCAGGAGCGATGCGCCCTCCTGTCGCAGTTGCTCCGTCGTCACGACCCCGTGCGGAGCCTCCTGACCCAACGGGTTCGCGTCCGCGTCCGGGAGCGGCTCGACGACCACGTACGTCGCCTCGACCCCTGACGCGGCGCCCGCCCATGCCAGCGCGATTCCGATCCCGAACACGTGTTAGCTCCCCTGCGATGCTGCTGCCTATCGCCCTGGCCTTCGCCGAGCCCCTCTGTCCCCCTTCAGCCCACCTGTCGGAGGGCACGTGCGTCGCCGTCGAGGAGGTCCTCTCTTCGCACGACGTGCTGGTGCTCGCCGAGGTCGACGGCATGCTGCTGGCCTACCACTTTGGCGGCAACGGAGAGTCGGCGTCCCTCGTGTCCATCGACGCCGAGACCGGGCTGGCGCGGGCTCTCGCGGCCCCCGCCGAGATATGGGCGCAGGGTCCGTTCGTCGTCTGGGAGCGCGGAGGGGTGCACCGGGTGTCCCGATTCGCCGAAGGTACGCTGCAGCCTGCAGGGGCCACACCGGCGGGAGGTCTCGACGCCGGGAGCTACGTGGATGGCAGCCTGTGGGTCCAGCAGGGGCGCTCAGCGTGGGCCTCCAGAGGGAAGAAGACGCTGCGCTGGAGGGCTCTGCCGGAGCTGCCCGACGGCGCCCAGCTGTCGTTCGACGGCTTCGCCGTGCACGAGGGAGACGCCACCTGCTTGCGTCTGGAGGGAGGCAGCTGGGAGGTGTCCGGGCCGTTCACCCACCCGGAAGGGTTCGTGGTCGACCGACCGACCTGCGTGCCCGAGGGGCTGGCGCCCCCTCTTGCTGCCGACGACGTTCGGCTGCGCCGCGACCACTTCGGCCTCTATGCCCAGTCGTCCGAGGACGCCCACCGCTGGCTGGACGGAGCCTGGGTGCCCATCGAGGGTCCCACGTACGGGCTGACGGTGTCCGCCACCCGCAATCAAGAGACGGTGCGGCCGTTCGAGATGGACTTCGACATGCGCAGGTCTTGGTTCCAGGCCCGAGACGGTGACCTGCAGGTCTCCGTAGGAGGCCGCGGCGACACGCTGTGGGCGCGAAGGGAGACCCGCGGCGAGGGCCCCAACCTGCCCGTGATCCGCAAGGACGGAGCCTACGACTCCGTGCCCACCATCGTTCTTCACGGAGACGAGGTGCTCGTCTGCCCCGAGAGCTGCTTCGTGTGGGGTCTGGGCGAGGAGGCGTGGACAGAGCTCGGACCACCTCCTGTCACCCCCATGGCGGTCGGCACGGTGGGAGGTCGCTGGCAGGTCCTCGGCCAGCCGGCGGGAGGTCGTATGCAACTGGCCACGTGGAATGGCGGGGCATGGCAGGTCAGCAACGTGCCCTTCTACCTCCCCGAGGCCATCGCCTCGAATCTCGCGGACGGGTCGTGGATGGTGGTCGGCACCAGTGCCCGGCACCAAGACGCCTGGCGGTACGACGGGGCGGAGTGGGCATCTGTCGCCTCCCCGCCTTTCAACGGCATCAAGGCGCTGGCGCCCCTGACCGACGGCCGCATGGCAGCGGGTGGTTTCTCCGGTGCCGCGCTGTGGGACCCGGTCGAGGACCGCTGGCAGCGCATCGCGGCCGAGGGAGAGGTGGCGTCGCTGGACGGCATCGACCTCTGGCTGGAGATCCGGTACGACGAATGGGCAAGACTGCGGCCCATGATCCAGCCCATGCTACCGGAGCTGCCCGACGCGGACCGGGACGCCGACCGGGCCCGGTGCCTGGCGCGTCCAGGGTGCGACGTCAGCGCGTTCGCTCCTTGAGCCAAGGCCCGGGGGTCACGTGACCGTCGTCCGGCACCACGGACCATTGCACGTCGGCCCCCTCGCTTCCGAGCCTCCGGGCGAGCTCCTGCAGCTCGCCGGCGCTGGTCCCGCCCGTCCCCAGCAACAGCAGTGAGGACCCAGGGCGCAGAGGGCGGTTCGATACTCTCGACAGCAGCGACCCACGACCCACCGCCGCGGCGAAGGTGCCGGGGAAGTGGGCCAACGCGTCGATCGCGACGTCAGGCGGCGCGAGCAGCACCGCCTTCCCTGGCTGGGCCCAGCCCCGTGCCACCGCCTCCTCTGCCGCCGCCACCGCCATGCGGGTCGGGTCCGGGGCCTCGTAGGAGCCACCGCGAACCGTCAGGAGGATCCCATCCTCCGACCATTCCGGAACGGCTGAATCCCCGACGCCCACCGCCACCAGCACGGGCCCCGCCTCGCCCTGGTGTCGCACCATGGTTCCCCAGTCCTTCAGCGCGAAGCCTTCCTCGGGCCGGTACGGGGTGCCGTCCAGCTCCGTGAGGTCAACGTCGGGTCCGACGCGCACCCAGGTGCCGCCGTAGCCATTTCGGATCATCACGTAGAGCGCTCCGTCCACCTGCGAGAAACCGTAGGAGTCGGCCAGGGGCACCAGCACCTCGACCTCCCCCCCAGACACCCGCACCAGTGCACCGACCCGCCCGACAGACTGATAGGCCACCAGATCGGAGCCGACATGGGCCCACTCGACCAGCGCCGAGTCCTCTTGGCCCTCGAGCAGCACCTCCACCGGCCCGTCGTCGATCTCCGAGAGGGCCACCCGCACCAGCGAATACTTCGGGATGAGCGTGTCGCCTCGCTGCCAGTCCTCGAACAGGCTGAGTTCCAGATGATCGCCGTCCCGCTGCTGAATCGACCTCGGCAGCGACCAGGATCGGAGCTCGCCTCCCTCGAAGGCATGGAACGTGGTGTTGGTCGGCTCGATGTCGAACACGTCGCGCGCGTAGTCGGCCACGTCCAGGGCGGCCCGCGCTTCAGGCTCCGCCCCGCGGCGGTACACCAACACCCCCTCGGGGTGGCTCACCCAGAAGGCGTCCCCCACCCACGACATGGCGGCCTCGCCGAGCCGGTGCCCAGCCGAGATCTCCGGCCCCGACCGAATCCCCCCTTCCACCACGTCTCCGGTGGAAGGATCCCACTCCAGCAGCGACGACGCCCCTACAACCATGCATGTGGAGCCGGGGCGGCACCGCAGCGCGTCGACACCCTCCAAGACAAGCGTGGGTTCTCCCTCGCCATCGAGAGGTCCGCGCAGCACGTCACCGCCGTATTCCCACTGGATTCGGGCTCCCCCAGCCTCGAACACCTCCCGAGGAGCTTGCCGCTCGGGGGACGGGGCAGGCCCCTGCGGCAGCACCAACGGGGCGGCCCCTCCACAGCGCGGCATCGACAGGTCGACCTGCAGGTACTTCGGCTCTGCGACGCGTTCGCAGCTGTAGTGGCTCTCCAGCACGAGGTCCCGATAGGTCACCCCCGCCATCCCGGCCTCGTCGAGTGAACGCCGGCAGCTCGCTTCAAGCAGCGCTGGGGGAAGCTCCGGAGCCCACGCCACCCGGAACCGCACCTCCTCCATGCCGTAGCCCTCCGGGAAGGCCTGCACCCGCAGCCGCCCGTCTTCCATCGGGCCGCTCCACACCGACGTCCACTCGTCCCCGAGCCCGTAGAGCACCACCAGCTGATCGGTCTCGGGGGCCTCGGTCACCTGGAGCAACACCTCCTCCCCTCGGCAGTAGTGCCGCTTCTCGGGCAGGAAGGACGCGCTCGGGGCCGCAAGTGCGAGGGTCAACAGCAGCATGGTTCCTCCAGCGGGGGTCCCCTCTTCACTCGGCCGGGACCCGATGCAAGGAGAGCACAACATCCGGCGTCATGCGGCCGACGGCCCAGGCCTGGTTTGGGGATCCGAACACGAGGAACTCGAAGCGCCGCAACCCATCGGGCACGTTCACCCCACCGAGCTTGACCACGCCAGGGCCGACGACCTCGGGCTCGATGAGCCCCAGGTCCACCGCCCCATCGGGCCCCTCCCACCGACCCGCTAGCGCAGCGGCCACATCGAAATCCTCAAAGGCAGCGACGTCGGTGGCGATGGCCGCGCTGGCGGCCAGAGCCACCTTGGGAGGGCCGGGAAGCTTCACCCCCATTCGCTCGCTGGTGCGGTGGTCCCGCCAGGGGTCGACGGCTGCCCATCCGTCGCTGAGCACGCAGGTCAGGTCGGGCCCCCCACGCACCCAGCCCTCGTGGTCGGTGCGCACCCGGAAGCCAAAGCCCTCCTCCAGACAGGACATGGGCATCCCCATCACCGGGGCCCCCTGGCTGTCGACCAGCCGCACCCGGCGCTCCCCTGGGGCCGGCGTGCCGTCGTCAGCGACCCGCAACCCCCACCTCACGTCGGTATGGAAGGTACGTCCGTCGCGAAAGAGGAGGTCCACCCCTTGCAGTCCATGCACTGGTGCAGGGAGCGGTTCGATCAGGCTCAGAAACAACTCCCCATCCTCGACCCACACCGTCGCCTGGGGGCCCGCGTCAGCCACCGTCTGGGCGCATGCCGGGCCACATGGAATCGTCTCGGGAGCCCCGGGCGCAGGTGCGGCGAGGTCCAGAACGGCCTCGGGCCGCTCGTCGTGGGCCCACCACAGCAGGGCCTTCCGGTCGCCGGCCCGGGCCTCCAGCGCGACCGGGCGATGCGCTGGCACGGGGACCGTGAACCGCCCCTCGGCGTCGGTCACGACTGAGCCCAGGGGGGCGAGGTGGGGGGCATCGAGTGTGCCGACCACGAGATAGGCCTGGACGGTCGCCGCCGCGCCGTCCTCGCCGTCGACAACCCGACCGTCAAGGCGGCTGCGCGCTCGGTCGTAGCGCTCCACCCGACCCGCGATGGCATCCGCCGGAGGGCGTTCTCCGCCGGGCAAGGTCAGCAGGTAGCGCCCGTCCACCACGACCCTCCCATGCGCACCGTCCAGCAACACATTCGGGGGCGCGGCAAGCGAGGCGTGGGGGACCCGTAGTTGCGTGCTGGCCGCACCGGCCTCGATGACGGTCTCCCGGAGCCCGAAGGTGACCTCCAACTCGCCCGAGGTGCGGACGCACTCCGTGCTCGGCACCGCCGCACCGCTCACCAGGTCGAGGGTGAGGCAGGCGCGGTAGCCGTCCACCAAGAGCTGTTGGGTGTCGAGGTCGCGGGTGAGCGTGTCGCTGTACTCGGGCACCTCGGCGGTCCACATGGGCTCCCCCGCCCGGGAGTAGGCCGCGACCTGATGGTCATCCCGGTGCAGCGCGACGAAGCCCCCCGACGGCCCGGGCGCCAAGGCGTCGACGATGCGACCCACAGCGACCTCCTGCCGAATGGGGCCCCCCGCCCGGTCGTACCGCACGACCACGTCGCAGCGGCGCCCGCGCACGAACCATAGGTCGGTCTCCGACACCGTCGCCTGGGTGCAAGGGTTCGCAGGGGCCGACCACACGCGGTCGGTCAGGAGGACGGGGCCGCCGAGCAGCCGGTCGTCGCGCAGCTCGAGCACCAGGGGCTCTCCGTGGCCCCGAGCCACGATCGGAGCGTTCCCGAGGCTCGAAGCGAAGGCGCCGCGGGACATCAACGTCACATCTCGGTCTTGCTGGGCCACGATCAGGCCGTCGCCGGTGACCGCGAGGGCCTCGGCACGCCGGCCGAAGCCCCCGTCGTCGACGGACCGCAGGCCCCGCGCGGCGATGGCGTCGCAAGATGCTTCTCTGCCGTGGTCGCAGCGCCGTTGCAGCAAGGCCAACAGATCCAGGTCCATCGACCCGCTCTGCTCCATGACCTCGCAGGCGCGGTCATCCCCGTGCCGGCAGCCCATCCGACAGTCCAGCGAGGCAGGACGGCTGGTCAGGCATGGGTCGTGCAGCGATAGGCTCCCGATCAGGCCCCGCCAGCGCTGCATCACGTCCGCGTCACGATCATCGGAGCGAAGCCAAGCCCGTGCCGCAGCCGCCGTGAACGTCGCACAGGCATCCGCCTGCCCGGCCTGGCAGGCCTGGTACAGCTCGGCTTCTTGGGCGAGGCCGAGACTCAGGGCGAGGGTCCCAATCCACATGGGGCCCTCGGTAACGCGAAGGCCTCAAGTGCCTCCGCCAGACGGGTCGTCGTTGCAGCCGTAGATCCAGGGTCCACTCTGCGTCGCGGAGCCCGACACGTAGCCAACCTCCTCACACGTCGCGGCGATCCACTCCGTCGTGCAGTACAGCTGCCCTGGCGCCACATTGACCCCACCGCTCTGCGTGCACAGCCACAGCGTCGCCGCCTGGATGTCCCCCGGGTCCCACCCGGTCCAGGGCTCGAACACCGTCAGCTCGTACTCCCGAGCCGCCTCGGAGAGGGCCGTCACCCCCACCTCGGCGACCTCCTCCACGGACACCTGCCGGGCGTCGAACAGGGCCGCCTCCCTGGCCACCGTCTCCTGGGCATACGCGGGACAAGCCAGCACCACACCGGACAAACAGACCATCAAACGCTTCATGTCGACCTCCTGCCCCCAAGTAGGGTGGCCAGGGGGAGACGGAATCCCACACCGATCTCACGCATCCGGATCGGCGCACCACCCGCCCCAGCGCACCCACGAAGTCGGGGAGCTCCCCGATGTTCGATAGCCCCGTCGAGGTCGGGCAGATCAGCGGCCGGGCGAACGCCGTGAGAGGCGGCCACCGCCAGCGCCTCAGCCGTGGGGTCCACAGGCGCCTCCTCGGCGGCAGACGGTCCCGCAGGCTCGACCCCCTTCGCCGCGTCAGGTCTGGGCTCGGCCGTGAACAGCTGACAGGCGCACGCAAAGAAGAGAGCGGGGAGGAGACGCATGGCGGCACCTAAACGCCCCCGGATGCCTACCCCGCCCGTCGCCGCCCGACCGCCAACGCCAGCAGCCCCACCCAGGCCCCACCCACCCCGCCGCTCGCACACCCGCAGCCCTCAGCCTTCGCGGCGTCCGTCGTGCCCGTCGTGCCCGTCGTGCCTGTGTCCCCTGCCGTGGTCGTGGGGTCGCTGCAGTCGCTCCCCACCGCCGGGTCTTGGTCGTCGCAGTCCAGCGGGTCCTCGGCGGTGCCCTCGCCCGGCGACCAGCAGTCCAGGTCGTCCGACGCCAGCGTCTCCTCGCTCCGATGCCCGTCCAGGTCGCCGTCGACGTAGCACCACTCCACCCCGTCGCAGTCGTTGTCGACGTGGTTGCCCGGCACCTCGTCCTGCTCGGGGTGCACCGAGGGGTCGGCGTCGTCGCAGTCGGTGGGCCCGGCCAGCGAGGCCCCCTCGAGGTCGCAGCCGAGGGGGGCCAGATCGATGTCCTCCGACGGGTAGCCATCGAAGTCGCGGTCGCGGAAGCACAGGTCGCGCCCATCGCAGTCGCCGTCGATGCCGTCCCCCGGCGCCTCGTTCCCTCCTGGGAACACCCCATCGTCGGTGTCGTCGCAGTCGGCGTCGGCTCGGTCGTCGAAGAGGCCCGGTGCGTCACAGGCCAGCGGGCCCTCGGCCGAGACATCGCCCGGGAACCCGTCGCCATCGAGGTCCACGAAGCAGAGCTCGAGCCCGTCGCAGTCCTCGTCCTGCCCGTTCCCCACCACCTCGGGCGCCCCCGGGTGCACGGCCGCGTCGGTGTCGTCGCAGTCGATGGGCAGGCTCGCGGGGCCGTTGGTGCAGTCCAGATCGTACGAAGGCGACAGGACGTCGTTGCGGGCGCCGTCGTAGTCCAGGTCGCGGTAGCACAGCTCCGTGCCGTCGCAGTCTTGGTCCACCCCATCGTGGGGCACTTCGGTGCCGCCCGGCCCGATGGTGTCGTCGGCGTCGTTGCAGTCGGTGCCGAGCACGACGATGCCCGGAGAGGGGCAGCCGAACCCTGCGGGGGCCTCGCCGAAGCCATCGCCATCGGTGTCGAAGAACAGGTCGGCGGGCAGGCTCGGGTCGTCGTCGTCGCAGTCCTCCCCGGGCGGCAGGCCGTCGGCATCGGCGTCGGGGCCCCCGCGGAAGATGTAGATGTCGCGGGCCCCCGAGTCCCCGCTGATGGCAGCGAAGTCGGGGTAGCCATCGCCGTCGACGTCGCCGACGCCCGCCACGAACTCCCCTTCCCCGTCGGACCCCTCGTAGATGGACACGCGGGCGTCGCTCAGGCCGTCGACGCCCCCCTTGTACAGGCGCACCTCGTCGCCGTCGCCCGTCACGACGTCCTCGAAGCCGTCGTTGTTCACGTCGCCGGCGCAGTCCACCCGCCAGGAGTCGTCGTGGGGGCTGTCCCAGTGGGTCGCGTCGAAGAACAGGTCGCCCGTGTACGACAGGCCCGTGGGCCCCCCCAGGTACAGGTAGACGTCCGAGAAGCTGCCCAAGAGGAGGTCGTCGAAGCCATCCCCGTTCACGTCGCAGCCCGCCAGCGCCGCCGCGTCGACGTCGTCGCCCGTGACCGCTGCCCCCATCGCCGCCGGGCCGCCGTAGGCCAGCACGAAGGTGTCGTTGCCCCCGAGGGACGACTCCTTCCCCATCACCACATCGGCGAAGCCGTCGCCATCGAAGTCGCCACCACCGGCCGAGATGCCCAGGAAGGTGTCGTTGTCTTCCCCTTCCCACGATGCCCAGGGCGACGTGGTGATGCCCCCGAAGCTGCCCAGGTGGAGCTGGCAGCTGCCCAGGTCGTACGCGAAGCTGGCGCTCGTGTTCTCGAAGGGGTCGCAGAGCACCGCATCGTCGAGGCCGTCGCCGTTCACGTCGCCCGGCGCCGCCAGCACGCCCTCGTCGAACAGCCCGGCGATCTCCGTGTCGAACACGACCCCCGACGGGCCGCCAAGGTAGAACGCCACGTCCCCCGTGTACTCCTCGCTCGCGGCGAAGTCGGCGTAGCCATCGCCGTTGATGTCGCCCAGCACGCGGGTGTGGCTGCCGAACTCGTAGCTGGTCGTCTGGCCGTCGATCACCTCGTCCGCCACCAGGCTCGGCCCATCGGGGCCCCCCAGGAAGATCTCCACCCGTCCCGCGTTGGAGAACGAGACGTCGACGAAGGGCGAGCCCGCCACGAGGTCGCTGTACCCGTCGCCGTTCAGGTCGCCGCCGCTGACGTTGTACGGCGCCGAGTTGGTGACGCTGAAGATGATCCACGCCGCTTCGAGACCCACAGGACCCTCCGGTTTCCCCGCAAACTAATGGGGCCGACCGGGCCACGACGACCCGAGGGCCTGGCTGCCCCAGCTCGACATGGCGTCGATCATGGCCCGGATGGTCGCCCGGTCGGCCGGGTCGTCCACGAACGGTTCGACCCGCCGGAGGGCGTTCTCCCAGCCGCCGAGGACCACCCCCATCGTCGCCTGGCTCCGCCTTCGCACCGACTTCGCCGAGGAAATGGCCCGGTCCACCGACCTGGTGACGTAGGGCGCCGGATGCCGGGTCGAGCGGGTCCGGGCTCCCAGCCCAGCTACACTCCCCCCCAGGAGGCCCCCATGCTCTGGCTCACCCTCACCTTCGCCCACGCCTTCTGCGGCAACTACGTCGGCCCCGTCGACAGCACGCCCGAGAACGGCGCCAGCCGCATCGTCATGGCCCACCAGGGCGACCGCACGATCGTCACCATGACGTCCAACGCCCTCGACGCCCCCATCGCCTTCGGCATGCTCATGCCCGTCCCGGCCGACCTCACCGTCGACGCCATCGAGGCCCGGGACGACCTCGACGCCGCCTGGGTCCTCCTCGACGAGTACACCGCCCCCCGCATCGTCTCCTACACCTGCGACTCCCTCCGCGCGTCCAACGACTTCATCGGCGGCGGCAGCTCGTCGGGCTGCAACGGCGGCTGCGTCTACCAAGAGACCGCCCTGTCGGCAGGCCAGTCGTACGGCGAAGCGCTGCTGGAGGCCCAGGTGGAGGTGCTCGGCGTGTCCACCAGCGGGGTGTACGAGCTCACCCTGCTCGACGCCGTCGAGGCCAGCGGCCTGCAGGCCTGGCTCGGCGCCAACGGATTCGGCACGGTGCCCGGCGCCGACGCCCTCCTGCAGCAGTACATCGACGAGGGCGTGAACTTCCTCGCGGCCCGCGTCGTGCTGCCCGGCTCCACCGACGAGGCCTGGCTGCAGCCCCTCCGCATCACCTACCCGAGCCGCACCGAGAGCCTCCCCCTCCGCCTCGGCGCCCTGAACGCCACCGGCGACCAGGAGCTCACCGTCTGGGTGATCGACGACGCCGACGCGGGCGAAGCCCAGGTCCTCAGCTTCTCGGAGATCGAGGTGGAGGCGGAGTGCATGCCGGCCGCCGGCGAAGAGGTGCCCGACACCCTCGACGAGGCCATCGAGGACGCCCGCGGCGGCGACGATGGCGTGGCCCTCGTCGAGTACAGCTGGCCCACCCTTCAGAAGTGCGACCCCTGCCCCATCGGCCCGGCCTCCGACCCCGCCACCTTCCTCGGCGACTTCGGCCGCACCGACGACGACGCCCACATCACCCGGCTCCGGGTGCGCTACGACGCCCTGAGCCTCACCGAGGACCTCCACCTCGCGTCGACCGGCGTGCGCACCCAGCGCCAGATCCGCTACATCGAACACCTCGACGAGCTCGAGGAGACCTTCCCCATCTGTGGCGAGGGGTACGCCTCCGACCCCGCCGGCACCTGCGCCGACGACGGCGACGACAAGGCCTCCCTGCCCTGGGGCGCCCTGCTGCTGCTGCCGCTGCTGGGGTGGCGCCTGCGGCGGTAGCGACCCACAGGCGGCAGCGCAGGAGCCCAGCCCCCTTGAACCTGCAGGGGCCGGGAAGCCAGGGGGGTCGAACCTGCACTGAGCCGCTGATGCGTCGCCGCGAGAGAGGCTCCCCAACGAGCCAACCACCCTTTTCGCGAGGCCCGACGCCGTGGATGCAGGTTGGACCCGGCTGGGCTCCGAAGGGGTGCAGATTCGACCCGGCTGGGCCCTCGGTGCCGACGGACGTCCACCGTCGACGGCCGTCGCCGGACCGGCCAACGGGCCCTCTCCGCCGGCCCGACGCTTGCAGAGCGCCGACCCAGGAGGAGACCATGCCTGTCGCGTACCACCTCGTCGCCCGCGCCCGCCCGGGGCAGCTGCTGTTCACCGATGCAGAGGAAGGGGCCCGCCTGTGGCGCATGGTCCTCTCGGCGGCCCCGGGTCTGGAGGCCCTGGCGCTCATGCCCAACCACCTCCACCTCCTGCACCCCCGAGACGTCCGACGCCCCCTAGCGGACGCCCTCGGTCGCTACGTACGCTGGCGGAACCACCGCCTCGGCGCGCGCGGCTCCACCCTGGAGCCCCTCCCCGACGCGCAGCCCATCGCCGACGTGGGCAAGCTGCGCCGACACGTCCGCTACGTGCACCTCAACCCCTGCCGCGCCCGCCTGGTGCGCGACCCGCTCGCATGGCCCTGGTCCACCCACCGAGACCGGCTGGGCCTCTCCCTCGAGCCCGCCGTGCCCCGGGCCCCGCAGCCGCGCCGCTTCCACCGCTACGTGTCCGCCGACCCCACGGTCCGCCCCGAGGGCACCGACCTGCCGGCCTTCCAGGACACCGCCCACCGACCGGAGCGCGTGCGCGCGGTGGTGGCCAGCCTGGCCCGCGTCCCCGAGACGGCCCTGTGCCGACGCGGTCGCTGGCGCAGCGTGTACCTCGCGGCGGCCGCCACCCTGTGCGACGCCCCCGCCTCCGTCGCCCGGGCCGCCGTGGGGGTCGGCCGGGGGGCGGTCACCCCGTCGCTGCCGCAGTCCACGTCCCTCGTGGCCCGCGTGCTCCATGACCCGCGCTTCGAAGACGTCGAGGCCGGCGAGCGGTGGCGCTGGAGCCCCCGACCGCGGTGAAGGCAAGGCCCAGCGCCGGCACCGCCCACCGTCGGACATCGGTCGGGGGACCGCTCCTCCGCCTGATGGGCCTCGAGGGAGGAGACACCGTGCGGTCGGTGAACGGCCATGGACTCGGTTCGCTGGAGGAGCTCGAGGCGGCACGGGAGGCCGTGGGCGAAGCGCGACGCTGCACGCACGAGCTTCAGCGGTGGAACGAGCCGGTCACCGTCACCTTCGAGCGCGTCCCCGTGGAGCCGGCGTCCCCCCCGACCGTCCCCGCGGGGCACAGAGCCGTCTCCCGCATCGCGTTGGCGATTGCCCTGTCCAACCCCGCCCGCCATCGGGGCGCCAGGGCGGGCGACGCGGTCAACGATGCCAGGGCCATCCTCGACGTCGAGGGTCGGCCCGTCCGCGTCGATGGTGAGGCCGTCCGCTTTCACTTGGAGGCGCCTCTGATGTCCCTGTGGACCAAGGAGCAGGCCACGTGGGAGCTGAAGGTCGGGGACGACGTGCAGCCGGTGACCTTGGTTCCCTACGGCCCCGTCATCGAGGTCCCGGCGCCCACCCCGCCCCCATGGACCCGCGATGACCTCAAGAGCACCCGCGGGGAGCTCACCGACCCACCCCTGTTCGCTCGGGTGGAGGGCGACAGGCTCCTGATGGAGCGGGAGGCCCTGCAGGCATGGCTCGCCGAGTCGGCGGTCCGCGGCCTGCTGCATCGAGGACCCGACCACCTCGACGGCATCGACGTGAGGGGCGTCGCGCCGGTGTACGACATGCTGCCGATGTTCTACGCGCCACGCCATGGAGGCGAGCTACCGCCCAACAACGTCCGCCCCTCCGCCGCGCACGTGAGCCCCTGGCCCGAGGGGTTCGGGCGGCTGCACGCGCCTTCTGGTGCAGCGTCGCCAACGACCCAGGCATCCGTGCGGGCTTCCGGGCCATTGCCCTGGAGCACGTCCCTGACCCGTGCCCTCTCGAACGTTCGTTCCCCACAGCCAGGCCCCCTCGAATCCGCCGAGCGTGCGCCCGTGGCCGTCGGCGGGCTGCTGGGGCATGAGTCGTTGTCGATGCCGTCGCACTGCTCCGGGGCCCCGCGGGGGCGAGGATCCCCCCGCCCCACCGGCACCCTCAATCCTCCCCGCGGACCCCCTCCTCCTCTGCGGCCCCCGTGCCGGCCTCCAGCGTCTCCCCCGCCAACACCCGGACCAGCTTCCGACAGAACGCCACCATCCGCTCCAGCTCCGTGGGCCCACCGAGCCGCAGATAGCGGAAGATCAGCAGCCGCGAACCTCGGCTCTCGACGTGGTAGACCTCCTCCTCCTCGAAGAACGTGAGCCGCTCCTCGGTGAAGAACGCCCGCAGCTCCTCCTCGTCATCCCCCTTGAGCAAGAACTTGCTCGAGAACTTCGGGAACAGCTTGAAGTCGATGTCGCGGTAGCCCGCAAGCTCCATCAACCGGTCGAAGAACTCCTCCTTCTCGAGCGTGAAGTCGGGCAGCGGCGTGCGCAGGTGAATCACCCCGATGGTGGTGTGGTAGACCTCCGCCGCGTGCAGCGCGCCTTCGTCGAAGGTGATGTCGCTGATCTCCCACTGGAGGCCGTCCAGCAGCTCGCCGGCCATGGCGTTGCTCTGGTACTCGATGGGGCGGGTCTCGAAGAACTGAAACTCGGAGAGCTCGTCGACATCCCACTGGATGGTGGGGTCGAAGCTCCAGCCGTAGCCCTCCGCGAGCTTGCGCAGATCGTGCTGGCGCGGGGAGAGCCGGCGCTCCCGCTGCGGGCGGGCGAGGGTGTGCAGGGCGGTGGGGTGGTCGGAGGAGGCTTGGTGCACCGCGAGCCCCATGATGTCGACCCCACCCCCCCCGAGTCGGTAGCGGCGCCGAAAGTCGTACACGAACTCGAGGATGGTGTGGTCCACGAGCGCGGTCTTGTGGAAGTCCAGGATGATGTGGGCGCCCGCCGGCAGCTCGCTCAGCCGCGACCGCAGGGGCAACAGCGTGAGGAAGTTCATCAGCCCATGGGTGCGCACGTAGTAGGCGTCGTCGCGCTCGTGCACGACATCGATGGTGGGCTTGAAGAGGCCCCGCAGGTTGTCGCGCCACGGCAGGCCGGACTTGACCAGGTGCAGGGCGAGGTTGCAGGCCATGCCCGCAAAGATGCCCGTCAGGATGCCTTCGACGAGGGTGGCCAGGATGGTGATGCTGAACACCAGCAGCTGCTCGAAGCCGTGCAGCGCGATGTTCTTGAAGACCTGGGGCGCGGTGAGCTGGTAGCCGGTGTAGACCAAGATGGCGGCGAGCGCGGCGAGCGGGATGAGCTGGATCAAGCCAGGAAGGAGCAGCACGAAGGCCAGCAGGAAGGCGCCATGCACGAAGTTGGAGAAGCTCGTCTTCGCGCCGTGGTTGGCGTTGACCGAGCTCCGAGCGATGACCGTGATCACCGGCAGGCCACCGATGAAGGCGACGGCCATGGTGCTTAGACCGATGCCGATGAGGTCGCGGTTGAGGTCGCTGGCGCGTTTGTAGGGGTCGAGCTTCTCCACCGCCTTGACGATGGCCAGGTCCTCCACGGTGAGCACCACGGTGAGCAGGGCGACCACGATCCAGAACGAGCCCTCGCCGATCCGGGAGAAGTCCGGTTGGATCAGGCTGTCGGTGAGGCTCTCCGGCAGCTGGATCAGGTGCTGGGGGGTGACCTCGAAGGCGTAGCCGAACAGGTCGACCGTGCGTGGGTTGTACAAGTCGAAGAGGTAGGCGGCGGGCACCGAGAGGATGAGGACCCACAGCGGCGCAGGGATGAAGTGGATGAGCTTGCTCTCGAGGCGCGGGTGCACCAGGAGAATGAACAGGCTGAACAGGCCGATGGCCGCGACGTAGGGGTTGAGGTGCAGCAGGCTCTCGGGGAGGGCCTCGAGCGCGTGGAGCGCAGACCCCCCGGGGGCCTCGCGCCCCATGGCGACGTGCAGCTGCTTGCTGAGGATGATGACGCCGATGGCGGCGAGCATGCCGTGGATGACCGAGCCGGGGATGGCGTGGCCGATCTTGCCGAGCTTGGCCAGCCCCAGGAGGACCTGAAGGGCCCCCGTGATGACCGACGCGGCGAGGAAGGTGGCGAAGGCGCCCTCTCCCCCGAGGGTCTGCAGCGCCACCAGGGTGATGACGATGAGGACGTTGCCCGGGCCATTGATGCCGATGCGGCTGCCGCGGAAGAACGTCGTGAGCATGCCCCCCGCGATGGCGGAGAGCAGTCCAGCCATGGGCGGAGCACCGCCTGCGACCGCGATCCCGAGCGAGAGCGGCAGCGCGACGAGCGAGACGACGAAGCCGGCGATCAGGTCGTTTCGCCACGACGACTTGAGGCCAGCCAAACCGGGTGCGGGCGCGTGATGAGAGGACGGTGCGGACAAGAAGGCTCCTGAACGGGGTGCAGGCCGACGCGGGCGACCTGGCGGAAAACGCACCTTGCAGGCTCGACACACTAGACCAAAGGGCTCACTCCCCGCCGGGTCTATCCTCCAGCGGTTCGCGTGGCCGAAGCTACCCAAGTCGTCCTGGCGTACCCCTGCTCGCGTAGGACCTGCGCCGCGCCCGGGAAGATGAGCTGGCGGAGGTAGAAGGGCTGCTGCACGTCGGGAGGTGTCCACCTCCCCCCGCCTTCCTCGGCTGGGCGTGGGTTGCCCGTCGTCGGGTCCATCCCTGACTGCTCAAGACCAACCATCCCCGCCCGATGGTCCCCCATGCGCTTCCTCCGGGCCTTCCTCCTGTTCCTCCCGATGGCCACCGTCGGCGTCGCCCTGTGCAGCGTCGGCCCCATGGCCACCCAGGCCCTACGCATGGCGTGGGACCCACCGGAGCCCCCCAACGAAGCCTGGGTGCCCGCGCTCCAGTGCATGCCCGAGGCACCGGCCTGGGCCCCCACGGCAGACCTCGAATGGCGCGAGGAGCTCGACGGCTCCAACGCCTACGGCTTCACCACCTTCGCGGACCCCGCCGAGCTCGACGCCCTTCTCCGCTCCTGGGGCGTGGAGGTCGAAGGACACCTGCAGACCAGCGCATACTTCGCAGCCCGCGGCCCCCACCCGGCGCTCGACGACCTCATCGCCCTCACCGTGTTCGACCAACCCCACTGGCGGGGCCCGTTCCACGAGCACCGCATGCGGGCCTTCCACGTGGTCGATGGCCTCGCCGTGGAGGTGGTGGAGCTCGCCGCCACCCTCGGCAACTACCACCCATGCGGCACGGCCAACGATCTGGGGGCGTACCTCACCGAGGGCGTGCCCGACGGCACACGGCTTGCCCTCCGCGCGGAAGACCCTCCGGACCGGGCGCTGATCTGGCCCACGGCCACGGATGCCCGCGTCGCACGTCGCCTGGAGCCCTCGTTCGCCTGGCACCAGCTGCTCGGCGTGACCGGCGGCCTCCTCGCCCTCCTCGGGCACCTGGTGCCCGGCAGCATCGGCTGGCTGTGGTGGCGCCGTCGTCGCCAGACCACGCGCGACCGCCCATTGCCATGGACCGCCTGGCTGGCCTTCCTCGCCACCGTGCTGTGGGTGCGTCAACCCGTCGTGCTCGCCCTGAGCCTATGGACCGTGGCCCGGGGCCACACGCTGGGCTTCCCCGAGACCTACGTGGCGAGAACCCTGGCCCTGCCCTGGTGGTCCATCGTCGGGCCCGGTGGCCTGCTGGGATGCTGGATCTGCCTCTCCACTTGGTGGTCCCTCCCCTCCTCCGAGCGCGCCCCCGTGGCCGTCGGCGGCCTGCTCGGCAGCCTCACCGGAGCCACCGCCCTGACCTGGCTATGGACCGCCGTGAGCGGCTGAGGGACCGCCCGCAAAAACCTCGCCGCCGTCCGTCGCCCGCGACCGCTTGCCCCCGCCAGGCCCTCGAAGTACGCGCTCGCCGACCCGGAGGAACCATGACCGTCTCCCGGCTCCTCATCGCGCTCGGCTGCTCCGGCGACGACCCGAAGCCGCCTCCGACCGACGACACCGAGACGTCCTCCACGGCCGACACCGGGTGCACCGCCCACGCCGACGATGCGCTCTGCACCGACGCGGGCGCGTCGTGCGGCGAGGTCCAGGCCGACGATGGCTGCGGGCAGACCGTCACCGTCGACTGCGGGACGTGCGCCGGCGACGAGCTCTGCGGCCTGGCCGTCCCCAACCAGTGCGACGACCCCGCTGCGGTGTGCACCGACGGCGTGCTGAGCGGCGCCGAGACCGACGTCGACTGCGGGGGGCCCGACTGCGCGGAGTGCCCCGTGGGTGCCGCGTGCATCGACGATGAGGACTGCGAAGAGGGGATCTGCGGGGGAGGCACCTGCGTCGTGGGCAGCTGGAGCACGGGCGTGCCGCCGATGCCCACCGCCCGGGGCGACCTGGCCGTGGTGTGGGCCGGCGGACGCCTGTACGCGATGGGCGGCTTCTCCGAGGACCTGGGAGCCGTCGACCGCGTCGAGGTCTACGACCCCGGCGTCGGGGGCTGGACCACGACCGCATCGCTCCCCTACACGCTGTACAACCACGATGCCGCCGTCGACGACCAAGGCCGCATCTACGTGATCGGCGGCAGCAGCGACAGCCCGGGCGCCAGCTGCCGCACGGCGATTCGCTACGACCCGAGCGCCGACGCGTGGTCGTTGCTCGAGCTGGTGCCCACCTGCCGCAGCGACGGGCGGGTGGTCTTCGGGGACGATGGGCTGCTGTACGCGGTCGGCGGCTTCTCGGCCGACACCGGCACCTTGAGCTCGGTCGACGTCTACGACCCGGGCACCAACACCTGGTCCACGGGCGACGCCCTGGCCACGGAGCGACGCGCCCACGTCCTGGTCCGCGCCGACGACGGCTCGCTGTTCGCCGTCGGGGGGCGCTCCTCGACGAGCTCCATCGGCGACCCGGGGGAGGCGAGCATGGAGCGCCTGGTGCCCGGTGCCGGCTGGTTCACGCAGCCCGATGCGCCCTTCCCCCGCGACGATGCCAGCGCGGTCTTCCTCGACGGCCGCATCGTCAACGCCGGCTTCCGAGAGGTCGGCTCCCCCGGGCACAAGAGCCACGAGGTCGACGTCTACGATGTCGCCGCGGAGGTGTGGCTTCCGGGTGCGCGCATGCCGACCCCGCGCCGAGGGGCGGATGCCGCGGTGGGGCCGGACGGGGCCATGTACGTGGTCGGAGGCTGGCTGGAAGACGTGACCATCGCCGAGTCCACCGACGTGGTCGAGGCCTTCCACCCGTAGGCAGCACGCCCGCTGCACGGCTGAAGGGGGACGCCAAGCTCCGCAAGGGCCACGAGGGCTCGGTGGGTCCGGTCCAGGGTAGGTGTCGTCATGCCACTGTCCCCCGAAGCAACCATCGAGCAGTCGAGCGACCTGGCCGACTCCCCCGAGCAGGTCTGGGCCCACGCCACCTCCATGGCCGGCATCAACGACGAGCTGCGGCCGTGGCTGCGCATGACCGCGCCTGCCGGGCTCACGGACCTCGCCAGCGAACCGGTCCTCGGTCGGCCGTGGTTCCACTCATGGCTGCTGGCCTTCGGCGTCGTGCCTTGCGAGCGCATGCACCTCTGCCTGGTCGAGCTCGACCTGGAAGGCCGGCGGCTCGTCGAGCAATCCCAGATGGTGTGGATGCGCAGCTGGCGGCACGAGCGGGCGGTGGAGGCGCTGGAGGGCGGGTGCCGGATCACCGACCGCGTCACCCCGGTTCCGCGCATTCCGGGGCTCGGCGGGGTCGCCCGGGCCGGGGTTCGGGCTCTGTTTCAACACCGGCACCGCGTCCTGCGTGCCCGCTTCGGGGTGTTGCCGTAGCGCACGTGCTCCGCGTGAGGCGGCCGCAAGGTCTCCGGGGGAGTAGGAGTTCCAAGGGGCCCGACCCCCGTGGACCGGAGAAGCCCATGCTGATCATCCCGTTGCTGTTGTCCGTTGTTCTGTCCGCCACGCCGGCGTCGGCCGAGGAGCCAGTGGCCGAGCGGAAGCTGGAGACGTGGAGGGTCCCCCTGACGAGCGCGATGCACGAGCAGTTCGCCCCGGCCACGGACATCGTGTACTACGTGATCCTCGGCGACCTCGACAAGGTGAAGGCGAAAGGCGTAGCCCTGGCGGCCCTGGACCGGCCGGAGATGCCCGACGCCATGGTCCCGGCGTACGACCGGATGAAGAAGGCGGCGGCCGACGTCGCGACCTCCCCCGACCTGGACACCGCTGCCGAGCGGGCCGTGGCCCTCGGCGGCACCTGTGCCGCATGCCACACGGCCCACGGGGGCCCGACCGTCCGCGTCGACGAGGTGACCGGGGACGGGTGGTGGGGCACCAGCGCGATGGAGAAGCACCAGGAGGCCGCCTACATGATGTGGCTCGGCACCATGCTCCCCTCCGAGGTGGTCTTCCACGAGGGCCGCAGGAAGCTGTCCCACGGCGCGGCCATGCCGCCCCTGCCGAAGGGGACCGAGGCGATGGAGGTACGGGTGCACGAGATGGCCGCGAAGGCGTCCGTCGCGAGCGACGAGAAGGCCCGAGCGGACGCCCTGGTCGACTTCCTGCAGACCTGTGCCGCCTGTCATGTCGCGGCAAAGGTGGACTTCTCGCTGTAGCACTCGGCGGGTCCTGCCCCCGTGCCATCGCGACGCGCTCGCCCGTCTAGGACCCGAAGATGCGCACGTGCTCCGCGTGAGCGGCCCGCTCGAGGTCGGCCACCTCCCCCGCCGTCCCCCACCGCTTCGCGGCCGCCACCGCCGCCTGGAGCCCCACCAGCGGGTACGACGTGAGCTCAGACCGCCAACGCTCCGCCAGCTGCCACAGGCGCGGCCCCACCTCGCCGTCGTCCACCGCGGCCGCGAGCTCGTGGCAGGCCTGGGTGCCCTGGCGCCCGAGCCCCAGCCCGCTCCAGTTGTCGATCTCCCCCCACAGCGCATCGAGCTGCTCGGCCTCCGCCCACGTCGCCACCGGCACCTTCGCCGCGGTCGTCAGCGCGTCCCGCAGCCGCGCCGCCCGGTCCCACGCCGTCGGGGCCTCCGCCGCCGCCTCCCGCCACGCATCCAAGGCCTCGCCGTGCCTGCCGAGCTGCACGAAGGCCCGCGCCCGATCTTCTGCGGTGTGGGCCTCGGCCATCAAGAGCGACGCGAAGGCCGCGTCGTCCCCGAAGTCTTCCGCCCACACCCGCTCGTGAACGGCCGTGAACGCCCCGAGCGACGCAGGGTGGTGCCGCGCGCGCAGCCGGGCCCGCCACCCATCGATGCCCTGGCAGACCGCGTCGAGGTCGTACCGCTCGAGCAGGTCGAGCTTGCCTGGATCCCGCGCCCCCACGAGCGCCACGAAGGCCTCGGGCGCTCCCTGGGCGACCACGAACTCGATGTCGTACCCCCCAGCGAAGGTGTCGAAGTTCGCGGTCTTGGCGAGCCAGAACCGCCAGGTGTCCTCCACGTCGCCGCCCCCGTGCTCCAACAGCAAGAGCGACAAGATGGCCAGGGTGTCGCCGGCGCCCTGGAAGCTGTCGCGCCGGCGCGCGGTGATCTCCTGGTCGAGCAAGAAGCGGACGAGCTCGACGTCGCCGGCCACGGCCTCCACCTGCAGGATGTGGGCGAGCCGCATCCGCTCCTCTTGGTTCCGATCATGGGTCCCGCGGCGCGGCTCCTTCACCTCGTCGTAGGCCACGAGGGAGCGGAAGTCCGGGGCGGCCCGCAGCTCCCGCAGCAGGTCGACGGACGCACGGTAGGGCGGCTGGTTCAGGTCGAGCATCTCGAACCCTACAACGGGCCGCGCCGCGTCCCCTAGTCCTCGTCGACCACCGACAGGCCCCCACCGCCCCCCTCCACCACCGACACCGCCCCCGCGCTCCCGACCAACCGAGCCTTCAGGTTGGCGACCCGCTGGTCGATGTCGGACACGGCCAGCCCCTGCAGCCGGCCGACGTCTTCGCTGGCGCCCCATCGCTCCAAGAAGCGCGCCACGACCGCATGGGCCTGCGGGTCGGCCCCGTCGTCGTCCGCGACGCCGCGGAGCAGGACGAGCCGCTCGGCGTCCGGCGGCTCCTCCAGCTGCGGCTTGGCCCACCACGGGTCCACCCGGAAGGCCTGGGTCAGCGCTTGGTTCACGCTGGTCTCGCTGGCGATGAAGTCGAGGGCTTCCCGCACCCGCTCGCGCTCGCCCCGCAGCAAGCGCAGGGGCGGCAGAACGTCCAGACGCCGACGGGTCAGCGCCCAGGTCGCGAAGACCTCCGCCCACCACGGGTCCGTCGGCAGCTCGGCGGTCTCTGAGGGGAGGTGGCGCCCGTCGACCACGAAGCGGTCGAGCACCCGCAGCACGAGCTCCCGCTCGCCGTGGAGCTCGGCCAGCCTGGGCAGGCACTCCAAGCGCCCGGTCCGCAGCGCGCCCTCGGCCCGCAGCGCCGCAGAGAAGGGGGCGTCCAGCAGCTTGGAGGCCACGTCCAGGTCGTCGTCGCAGGCGGCCAGCAGGTGCGTGACGGCGGCTTGGTGGATGGCGGCGTCGGCGCGGTGCCGTCCGGTCTCGGCGATGACCTTCGGCCAGTCCTCGGCGGCCACGGCGGCCAGGAGACGGACGCTGGGGTCCGGATGGCCCAACCGCTTCGCGAGTCGCTCCGGCGCGAGGGCCTGCAGCGCGACGGCGGCCGCCCGGCACACGGCCCCGGTCTCCTTGCAGCGTGCCTCCAGCTCGTCCAGGGTCGGGGGGGTCGCCAGCCGCTCGGCCACCCCGAGCGCCGCGTCGGCCAGGGTGCGAAGCCTCTCGAGGGGAACGGGCACCCTGAGGACGCCGTGGGCCATCGTGCCGCCGGCCCGGTCCAGGATGCGGGCATGGGCCAGGGTCTCCCGGTCCCACCACGCGAGCTGCAGCGGCTCGTCGACGTGCAGGGCGATGCCGAGGGCCACGAAGTGCGCGCCCTTCGATCCCAGGTGCACCCCATCGGCCACCGAGGTGTGCAGCACCCACCCCTTCTCGCCGCGGCGGGCAAGGAGCCGACCCTTGCTCCATCCGGAGCCCTCGCGCACGAAGCCTGCCCGGCGCCAGGCCGTGTCGTCGACCATGGGCTCGGCAGGGTGCGGCGACGGAATGCGGCTCACGGCGTAGCCGGCCGCGCCCAGCAACACCGCCACCGCCAGCATGCTGATGGGCTCCATGCCCTGTTGTACCCCGCGGGAGGGTCGAACGAGCGCCCGCACCACCCGCCGCCCTGCCCACGCCTCGTCTCGCCGGGGTGCTCAAAGACGCACGAGGCGCGGCCATCGCCATCCCCACGTCGACGGGCCATCGGTTCCCTGTACCCTGTGCCCCGGAGGTCGACGTGAAGCTCTGGCTCTGGACGATGGTGCTCGTGGCGTGCAGTGGCGACGGGACCAAGGACACGACGACGGACCCGGCGGACGCCGACGCCGACACCGACACCGATGCGGACACCGACACCGATGCGGATGCGGATGCGGATGCGGATGCGGATGCGGATGCGGACGCCGACACCGACACCGACACCGACACGGGCGCCACCGGCGTGGTGGTCGTCGACTGCCTGCCGCATCTCGCGGACTGCACCTCGGAGCTCACGACGTCGGCCGTCTCACCCCAAGGGCAGCGGCCCATCTCCTACACCGACGACGCGTACACCAGCTGCGGCCTGCTCGCCCTCAGCGAGGTCGACAGCGACGCCGACGGAACCATGGACCTGTCGACGGCCTACACCTACGACGCATCGGACTTCCTGACCGAGATCGTCATCCTCTTCACGATTCCCGGCTACGGCACCGTCTCCAGCTCGATCGACTACGTCTACAACGCCGACGGCACCCTCGCCGAGTTCACGTACGACTTCGACGGAGACGGCGTGGCCGACGCCGTGACCACCTACACCTACGACAGCGAGGGGCGGCCGCTGACCTCCACCGCGGACGACGGGAAGACCACCGTGCTCACGACCTTCGCCTACACCGGCGACGAGGACGTCGGCTCCGTGTCCTACGACATCGGCGACGATGGCAGCGTGGAGTTCTTCTCCGAGTACGTGTACACGGCGACCCAGGGCGAGATCTGGACCGACCTGGACGACGATGGGGCCTGGGACGAGTACCGGCTCATCGCCTACGACGGGGACGGACGCGTCGTCACCGACTCCATCGACCAAGGCGACACCGGGCGCTTCGACACCGTCCGCACCTACACCTACACGGTCGAGGGGCGGTCCGACGTAGGCACGGTGGACGAAGACGGCGATGGCACCATCGACCAGGAGCTGGTCTGGGTGTGGACCTGCCCCTGAGATGGCACGGCGCCCCCAGGGAGCCAGCCACCTGCCGTGACGTCGCTGCGAGCTCGCACCTCCCGCGCGCGCAGGGGCCACGACGCCCCCGAACCGCGGGTTTTGTACGCCAAACGGCCACGGCAGGAGGGTTTTCTCCCTTGGATGGCAACGGATCTCCCCACCTGCCGAGAGCGGATGGGCACGGCCCACGATGGAACGTCCATGTTCGCTCCTGCCCGTCGGATGCATGGACGTCACGTGGCCAACGTGGCGAGAAAACCTCGGAGGCATAGCCACATCTGGCAGAAAACCTCCCCCGACCCGACCCGACGCCAAACCGCGGAGAAAACCCCACCCCGCGCCACATCCCCCACAGGACCAGACGCAGGCGGCCCGGGTCGACGGAGCCTTCGAGGACCGAGCACGCGCCTGGCTTCACGACGCGGCGTCCGCGGAGGGCTGGGACCCGAAGACCGCATCCGCCCTGCTGGCGCTGCTCGAGGACGACGCGTCGGCGATCGAAGCGGCCCTCGCCGTGGGGCTGGCCTCCGACGTCGACGATGGGGGCGCCATCGCCAGAGACTGGGGGACCCGCATGGAGGCGCTTCTGCCCGCAGGATGACCGTCGCGGCAGCATCCCTCGCCGACGCTGCCCCCAGCGCAGAGGTCCCCTGGACCGCCCACCTCCGTGAGACCATAGGGCAGCCCCCACAGAGGACTCCGCGATGTTCTGTCTGCTGCTGTTGCTCGGATGCGGCGGCTCCGAGCCCAACGACCCCTCGACCGAGGAGGCATCCCCCACGGGCGACACGAGCGCCCCGGGCACGACAGGCGCCACAGGCAGCGCACCGACCGACACCGCAGCCACGGCCGCGACCGCAGCCACGGCCCACACCGGCGACACCGGCCCCACGTGCCTCGATCCCTACGACCCCAACGACACCGTCGACCAAGCCGTCCCGCTGGTCCACGGCGTGCCGCTGCGGGTCTCGGCGGACGACCCCGACTGGTGGACCCTCACCCTCGCTCCCGGCGAAGGCGCCACGCTCTCCACCGACGCCCTGGAGGTCGAGTTCGAGACCACCGACCCGCTGGGCGACCGGGTGCGCTACGCCCGCACCGTGCTCTCCTACGGCAACTCGAGCGACACGCCCAAGACCCTGCACCTGCGCACCATCGGTCCCTCGGACGCATGCATCGACCACGTGGTGCGACGCGAAGACACCACCGTCCCGCGGTGCGCGGAGCCCGACGCCGTGGGCGACACGAGCGGCACCGCACAGCCCCTGGGCATCGACCCCTACTACGGCGAAGCGGCCTGGGCGCGGGACCTCCTCGGCACCGGCGACGTGGACTGGTACCGCTTCCCGCTCGAGGGCGGCACCACGCCCACCATCATGATCTACGGCCCCGACGACGGCATGAAGGTCGACCTGTACCGCGACCCTTCCCAGCCCCCCTGATGAGCTGGTGGGGGGGCTACAGCCCCTACTACGTCGATCTGCGCTTCGACAGCACGAACCCCGTGCCGGCCGACGACACCTACTACCTGCGCATCGAGAGCGTCGGCGGGTATGTCGGCTGCCCGACCTACGAGATCTACGCACCCATGTGAGGCATGCCCGAGCTCATGGGACGACCCGCTGCATCCACACATGGTGCACTGCTGGTCGTCGAGGGTCCGCGTCCAGATGTAGTCGACCGTGCCGTCGTCCCGGTTGTCCTCGTGCAGCATCGTCCAGGTGCCGAGGGCGTCGTAGCTCACGTAGACGAAGGAGGGCCGCGTGCGAACCCAGGACGTCCGAGCGAACGAGGACGACCGCCTCATCTCACGGGAGACGTGGCAATGGCCCGACGACTTCGGCAGCTACGACCACGACATCGATGACGACGGAGACGGGTCCCCGGAGAGCGCGGATGGTCACCGCTTCGATGCCGAGGGACGGCTGGGGGAGGAATGGGAGGACGAGGGAGCCGACGGCTGGCTCGAGTTGGAAGGCACCATCGAGTACCACCCCGACGGCCATGGTCCGACCGTGGAGATCTACACCCTTCGCACCCCAGACCAGCCGCCTGCGACCAGCACCTACACCCACGAAGGACGCCTGGCGGCCGTGACCGTCGACATGGTCTTCGTCGATGTCGCGTCCACCTTCTCGGAGCTCTACACCTGGATCTGCCCCTGACGTCGTCGCGCTCGGCGTGTCACTCCTGGCCCAGGGTCGAGCGACACCTCTCCGAGCGGGGGCCGCACCAACGATGGAGGCTCGGTCGTCCGCCTTGCCGCGGTATACCAGGCCCGCCCTACCCAAAGGGCCCGGTCCGACGGAGGTGTCCCCATGTGGTGGTTCTTGCTGGCATGCAGTCTCGGCCCCTCCGGCCCCTCCCCCGCGGAGAAGGTCGAAGTCCCCCCGTGTGAGCAAGGCGACCTCGACGCCTGCTGGCGCCTCGCCGTGGCCTACCAGTTCGGCAACGGCGGCACGACCATCGACCTCGACAAGGCCCGCGCCGGCTACGAGAAGGGCTGCGACGCCGGCCACGCCACGAGCTGCAACGATCTCGCCGTGATGCACGCCACGGCTGCCGGCGTGCCGAAGGACGAGGCCAAGGCCGCCGCGCTCTACGACCAGGCCTGCACCCTCGGCGACGCCATGGCCTGCGCCAACCTGGGGGCCTTCGCCAGCGATGGCGTCGGCATCCCCCAGGACATCGCCCGCGCGGAGGCTCTCTACCAGCGCAGCTGCACGCTCGGCGACGCCAGCGGCTGCCGGGACCTGGCCATGAACTACGCCACCGGCGAGGGCTGGATGCGGCGGCCCGACGAGGCCTTCCGCTTGCTGTCGAAGGGCTGCGAGGCAGCGCACGCCCAGTCGTGCGCCGACCTCGGCTACCTGCACATGAAGGGCATCGGCACGGAGCCCGACATGGACAAGGCGAAGGAGCTGTTCCGCAAGGGCTGCGACATGGGCTACGACCACGCCTGTGGCTTTGGCGGCTGACTGTCGCCTCGGTCCAGGCTGGAATCCTCCACGTCGCCCGCCGGCCTGGAGGCATCCGAGATGCGACACCGCGCGGAGGCATCCCCCCAAAATGCGACACATGCGCTCGTCGCCACCGCCCAGCCACGGACGAACCACCGCTTTCGCGACCCCCTTCACCACCAACGATCCCGAACGCCCTCGTTCTGTCGCAACGAGACGACTTGCCTCCCACCGGTGTCGCAACCACGGGACATGCCTCCAACCGCCGGCCACATGGACACCAAACGGCCCCCCCTCCCGAGATAGCCTCCCCCCATGACCGTACACCTCCACATCACCGGCCGGGTCCAAGGCGTCTGGTACCGCGGCTCCACCCAGCGCGAAGCCCGCGCCCTCGGCCTCTCCGGCTGGGTCCGCAACCTCCCCGACGGCCGCGTCGAGGCCGAAGCCTGCGGCCCCCGCGAGGCCCTCGAGGCCCTCGTCGCTTGGTGCCACGACGGCCCCGAGCTCGCCTCCGTCACCGACGTCCAGGCCATCTGGTCCGAACCCAGCGGGACCTACGTGGATTTCCAGGTCCGACCCTGACCGGCCCCGCCTTGGACCCACCCCCGTGCCCGAGGGGCCGCCGACGAGCTCGCGCGGGTCTACATGGGCGATGCCGAGCGGGTCTTCGAGGGCGAGGACCCCAAGTTCCCAGCGTTCGTCCAGACCCAGCTGCTGCCCCCGAGGCACCGCCGGCCCCCGTCCCGCCAAGCCGTGGTGGAAGTCCTGGGCGTAGCCATGGCACCCTGTTGCCATGACCCCACTCGACCTCTCCGCCTACCGCATCCACCTCCGCTGCTCCGCCCCCGTCGACCCCCACGGGGCCGAGCCCGAGGAGGCCGCCTTCGACCGCTGGCAGATCGAGCTCCACCTGCTCGACGACGACGGCGACGCCACGACGGTGCTCACCGCCCTCGCGTTCCGGCTCCGACCCGACAGCGAGACCGACCTCATCGAGGCCGCCGACGCCCAGGTCGACATGCACTTCCTCGACCGGGTCTGCATCGACGGCCTCACCGAGCACGGCGACATCGCCAAAAGCGTACGGGAGGCCCTGGACGACGACGGCTCCTTCGACGTCCTCGTCATCGGTCGCTTCGCCCCCTCCCCCGCGCCCCCGCTGCACCACGGCCTGCTGGGCCGCGCCGTCATGGACCGCCTCGCCGGCCCCGGCTGCATCTGCTTCTTCGAGGCGGTGCCCGAAGCCCCCGATCTGTGGGCCAGCAGCGTCGGTGCGGTGCGTGTGGACAGCCTGGACGCCGCGACCTCCGCCCGCGTCCTGCCCCCGTACCCGCTCGCCGAGATCCACTAGCCATCCTCCTCGACGCCGATCCGTCTCCGTCCCCCAAGAGCCCCCATGCGCCCCGCCCTCCTGTTCACCGTCCTGCTGATCCCGACCCTCGGCTGCGGCGGATGGTTCGCCGCCCCCTGCACCGGCGGCCTGGAGCACAGGTCGGCCTGCACGGGCCCACACACCTTCCAGACCTGCCGCGCGCCCATGATCTCTCCCCAGTGGAAATGGGAAGACGAGCGCTGCCCGGGCGAGCAGGTCTGCGCCAACACCCGAGGCGACAGCTACCGCCGCAGCACCTGCGTCGACGAGCTCCTCCAGGGAGGCTGCCCCGATCCGAGCCGCGTCTGCATGGACGACGCAACGCTGCAGATCTGCGAGACCACACGCTCCGGTCAGGGCTACTGGCGGACGGCGTACTGCCGCCACGGCTGCGGCGAGGTGCCCATCGGCCTGGGGTGCCGGCCGCCTCCCGACGTCGCCGACTGAGCGCGGGCCCGCTCAGCCACCACGAGCGCCGATGGGTGCCATCCCCCTGTACGCTGGCCAGGATGCCCCCCGTGCCCACCACCTCCATCGGCGCCTACGCCCTCGTTCGCCCCATCGGCGAGGGGGCACAGGGCATCGTGTGGGAGGCCCGCCACCGCGACGCCACCGTCGCCATCAAGGTCCTCCGGGCCGACGTGGCCCCCCACTTCCGCCGCCTCGAGCAGGAGGCCGAAGCCCTCGCCCGGCTCGCCCACCCCGGCGTGGTCGCAGTCCTCGACGTCGGCCAGATCCTCGACGGCACCGACGCCTTCCCCGCCGGCACCCCGTGGCTCGCCATGGAGCTGGTCCGCGGCGCCCGCCCCCTCGGCCCCGCCCGCGACTGGCGGGAGGCCCTCGTGGCGCTGCTCGCCCTCCTCGACGCCCTCGCCCACTGCCACGCCCGTGGTGTCGTGCACCGCGACCTGAAGCCGGGCAACGTGCTCACCCGCGAGGGCCGCGTCTGCCTCACCGACTTCGGTCTCGCCTGGCTCGGCCACGAGAGCGACGCGCGGCTGCGGGCCGGCACGCCCCCCTACATGAGCCCCGAGCAGTTCCTCGGCCGCCCCACCGGCCCCGCGACCGACCTGTACGCCCTCGGCTGCATCGCCGCCTACCTCGTGCAAGGCCGCCCCCCCTTCCACGCCACCACCCTCCCCGAGCTCCGGGACCAGCACCTCTACGAGCCCCCGTCGACGGAGCCCGCCATCCCGGTCCCGGCGCGCTTCGCGGCCTGGCTGGACGGGCTGCTCGCCAAGGCGCCGTCCGACCGCTTCCGCTCCGCCGCCCACGCCGCCGACGCCCTTGCCGCCCTGGGCCCCGCCCGTGCCGGCGCGGTCACCCCCAGCCAGGCGAGCATCGACCAGCTCACGTGGATGAGCCAGCTGCCCCACTCGGCGGTGCTCGACCCGGTCCGCTCCTCGGCCGACGCCACCTCCATCGACCGCCGCCGCCTGCGACCGGTGCCCGCTACCTGGCGCACGCCCTACCCGGTGGCCCTCGACGACATCCACACCTCCGGCTTCGGCCTCCACGCACTCCGCGACCCGCCCCTCGTGGGCCGGGAGCCCGAGCGCGACCACCTGTGGGCCCTCCTTCGTGACATCGCGACCACCGGACGGGGGCGCGTCGTGCATCTGGTCGGACCCGAGGGGTCGGGCCGCCACACCCTCGCCCGCTGGCTGGCCACCCGGGCGGCGGAGCTCGCCGTCGCCACCGCCGACGGCCCGGTGGTTGGACCCGGCCCCCACATTCGCACCGCCGCCACCGACGACGGCCCCTCCCCCGGGCTCCTGTTGCTGGTTCCCGCCCGGGAGGCCCCAGCGGACGCCGAGGCCGTCGAGCTCCCGCGGATGTCCCATGGGGAGATCCGGCGCCTCCTCGGCCACCGGGTGCGCCTCGACCCCCTGCTGACCGCCCGGCTGGCCTGGCGGGCCGACGGACACCCCGGGCGGGCCGTGGCCCTGCTCGCGGAGGTCGTACCCCACCTGGTCCCACGCCCAGACGGCCCCGACCTCCCTACCGGGGCCCTCCTCCCCCCGACGCCGACCGGACCCGACGACGACGCCACCTGGTCAGGCCGTCCCGTGCATCGCGACCACGACCCCCCGCGTCCCGACCACCCCGACCTCCTCCTCCGGGCCCGCGCCCTCGAGCCTCGCGCCGCCGAGGCCGCCCTCGAGGAGGCCATGGCGCGCCCGCACCTCGCACTCCGGCGCCCCGCAGAGGCCGTCGGTACCATCGACGCCGTGCGCACGTTCCTTCGGGCCCAGGGCCGCTCCACCACCGACCCCCTCGCCCTGCGGGCCGACCTGCTGGAGGCATGGCTGTGCGGCAACCTCCACCTCCACCCGCGGGCCGTCGCCGTCGCCGAGCGGGTCCTCGCCCAGGCCGACGCCCCCAGCGCGGCCCACCGCGATGCCCACCTCATCCTCGCCAAGGCCTACCGCGGCCACGACGCCGCGCGCCGGCTCCCCCACATCCTCGCCGCCGCCGAGCTCGCCCCTCATCCCTCCCCCAGCTACCGACTGCGCCACTGGCGCCTGCTGATCATGGCCCTGCGAGAGCTCGACGAGCGGGCCGAGATCGACGCCTTGCTGGCCCGCATCGCAGCCGACCCCGCGCTCGTCGTCTGGTCCCACATCGAGCGGGCCCACGAAGCCCGACGCCGGGGAGAGCCCCACGACATCGACGCGGTGCTGGAGGCGTGCCGCCGGGTCGAGGACGTCGAGGTCCACAAGGCTGCGTCGGGGCTGGCCTTCGCCACGGGCCGCCACGGCGAAGGAGAGGCCTTCCTCCGCGGGCTCTTCGACCGTGGCCACGACTCCGCCGTGCTCCGCTGCAACCTCGGCTGGATCCTTGCGTCCCAAGGTCGCTTGGAAGAGGTGCCTCCCCTCATCACCACCATCGTCGAGGCCGACGCCGACGTGCTGTCGTCGCTGTCGCTGCTGAAGGCCTACGTGCACGCCGACGACCCGCAGCTCGATGTGGAGGCCTACCTCGACCGCTTCCAGCCGTTCCTCATCGGCGACGCCTTCGTGGACCACACCTGCACGCTGCTCGACGACTTGGCACGCCGTGCCGAGGAGGCCGGGCTGCACGCGCGCGCCGTGCTGGCGCGCCGACACACGAGCTGGCTCAGGCAGCGCTCACGGTAGGCGGCGGGGGCCGATGTGCATGGGGGGCCGCAACGACAGGCAGCGTCGCTCGGCCCTACAGGTCGACCGGCGACGCCAGGGCCGCCTCGAACTGGACCCCATCCTCGGGGACCAAGCTGCCCGCCCTGCCCCCCACCGACAGTCGAATCGGCCCCGCCGTCTCGCCACAGAAGGCGCCGATGTCTGCGATCACCTCGGTGCCCGCGTAGGCCGTGGCGCGGACCGTGGGGCGGCAGCGTGGCACGCCCTTGGCCACCTTGGCGTCGCCGATCCCGGCGATGAGGGCCGCGACGTCCTCGGGCGTGAGGTCTTTCGTCCACCTCGGGGTCTGCCCCTGGCCGCTCTTGGCCTCGATGCGCGTGGCCCGCTGGATCGCGCCGCGGAGCTCGGCGTTGGTGGGGAGCAGGGCCTCAGGAGCAGCCACCGGGGGGGCCACCCTGGGGGCCGCCTCCACCACGTCGGGTGCGTTCTCCTGGGGCGCACCACCACAGCCCGTGAGGAGCATCCACCCTGCGAACCACATCCCCTGCCTGCCCATCGAGCCTCCCGTGGCGCCCGAGTCGTGCACGCTGGAGCACATCGTACGCCAGCGACGCTCAGTCCCTCTTCTGGCGACGACGCACGACCGTCCGTTTCGGCGGTCCCTGGCCCCCCGGCAGCACCCCACGCACCTCGTCGAACCGCTCCCCGTCCCGAGGCACGAGCACCACCGCCGCCTGGTGGTACCACTGCGACGCGTTGCCCCCTTCGTTGCCGGTCCACGGCTCGCCCTCGATCTGATGGGGATGGCGCTCGAGCGACGGCACCGTCGACACGATGCAGGGGTCTTCCACGACGTCCTCGGTGCCTTCGCATCGGTGGCCCGCCTCGTCGATCCAGTCCGCCAGCTCGAGCTCGCTGCCCTGGCGCGCGCCGAAGCTGTCCCGCGAGACCTCCGTGGCCTCGTCGTCGTCGTACGTGAACCACTCCCGCACCTCGGCGAAGGCCAGGAAGCAGGCGACGTTCCGCTCCGAGCCGATGTGCCGGAGGGCGTCGACCCGAGCTCGGTCGAGGTTCTTCAGCTCCGACCACCCGAACCGCTGCCGGGTGTACGCGTGGTCGAGCAGCACGACCAGCCACTCCTCGCCGCCGGCGAAGAAGGCCCCGAGACGGTCTTGCAGCGCCGCACGCTGGTGCCCGGCGAACGCGGGTTGGGCGGAGGACGCGGCGTGCAGCGAGAAGATCAACGCCAGCCGGCACCCAGCCTCCACCTGGCGAATCCGACGACGGTGAGGCCGAGATTCGCTCGATAAGCTTGCTTATCGCTGGCGAATCGAAGGGCGAACCTAGGAGGATTCTCGACGAGCGGCCTTTAGGCCGCGCAACAAGTGGGATTCCAACGGGTCTTTCGAGCGGAGCGAGACGGGCCGGTTGGAATCTCGTGCACGCAGTCGGCATAGAACCCGACGAAGGACAGCCTTCGCGCCGCCGAATCCGACGACGGTGAGGCCGAGATTCGCTCGATAAGCTTGCTTATCGCTGGCGAATCGAAGGGCGAGCCTAGGAGGATTCTCGACGAGCGGCCATTGGGCCGCGCAACAAGTGTGATTCCAAGTGGACTTTCGAGCGCAGCGAGACGGTCCGGTTGGAATCCGACGACGGTGAGGCCGAGATTCGCTCGATAAGCTTGCTTATCGCTGGCGAATCGAAGGGCGAGCCTAGGAGGATTCTCGACGAGCGGCCATTGGGCCGCGCAACAAGTGTGATTCCAAGTGGACTTTCGAGCGCAGCGAGACGGTCCGGTTGGAATCCGGCGCGGTGTCGAAGGTCTTGTTCTCGCCCGCATGCCCCACGACCATGACGCCGCCTTCGTAGGCCGACGGCAGCACGACCACCATCGACCCCCACATCGAGGGGTCTCGCTCCGTGTCGCGGTGGGGCGCGAAGAAGCCCCCGGCCTCGTACAGCACGAGCTTCTGCAGCGAGGCCCTCACCTCGACGTCCTTGGGGAATCCCAGGGACTGCACGAGGTGGTCGATCCCACGCTGGAGGCGAGCCGCCCACCGCTCGGGGTCCAGGTGCACCCGTGACGCGGGGATCTCTAGCGACGCACGCACGCTGGGGTCGTGCAACGTCTGGTCGCGAAAGCCGAAGGGCGACGGCTCGGCCTGGGCCAGCAGCTGCTGCAGCTCCGCTGGCGTGGGCGGCAAGCGGCAGGCGCCCACGCCCTCGATGTCCACGTCGAGCCCCATGGCCGCGACATCGAAGCTGGCCGCGAAGTCCCCCGCCCCCTGCAGGGCGACGAGGCCCTCACGGATGCGTTCCGTCTCTGGCTCGTGCACGGTTGTAGCACTCCACATCAGTCCAGCTCCCCCCTCAAGATGGCCTCGAGGGCCCGCCGCTCGAAGTCCTTCCCGTGGTCCTCCGCCGCGCCCGGGTCCCCGACCGGCAGCAGCCCCTCGTCGATGGCCGTCTCCAGCGCCGCTTCGTCGCCGGCCAGCACCGCCGACATCTGGTCGCCGGTCTCGAGGGTGAGGAAGCGGGTGGTCGTGCCCAGGTCCCGGGCCATCGTGTTGAGCAGTCCGAGCACGGCGGAGACGTCGTACCAGTCGCCGAGGTCCTCCGCGACGACCTCCCAGCGCTTGCCCCCGGCGTAGCCGACGAGCCGGTACACATCCTCGCCCTCCGTCGGGGCCGCCAGCACCTCATGGCCCTCGTCGTCCATCAGCACCCGCATGTCCTCCGGCTCCCGGGGAGGCGTCTCGGTGAACACGGCGTCCGGCAGCCCTCCGGCACTCGCCCACAAGGTCGCGAGCAGGGCGTCGTGCTCGTTGGGCCACATGCCCGTCTCGGTGTCGAATGCGACCCCGCCCTGCTCCGCGATGGACCAGACGTCGTGCCCGACCAACCCCTCGTCGGCGAGCCCGAGGGCCACCAGCCGCTGCGCCTGGGCACTCGGGGGACCGCTGGGCGCCTCGTCGGCCTCCGCGAAGTCCAGGCCGCGGGCCCGCGCGTCGGGGGCCTCGCACACCCACGCGTCGTCAGCTTGGGCGCACCAGGCCGTCCAGCGAGCCCGGGCCTTCGGGTCCGACTGCCCGCCGAGGCCCCGCATGATGCCTCCGAGCACGCTGGGGTGGGTCACCCGGGCCGCGGCGGCCAGCAGGTCGGCCGCCACCCTCGGGTCGTCGAGCTCGCCATGGCGAATCGCGGCCACCCGCGCACGGAACGGCGGCTCCGGCGGCAGCCCGCGCAGCACGGCCCCCAGCCGGGGGGAGTAGACCGTCGATGGCGGTCCGAACAGGCCGCCGTGGAACTCGAGCACGACCTCCACCGGCACGGCGGGGTCCTCCATCACCTCCGCTCCGTCCGCGCAGCCGATGTGCATCGCACCGACGAACGCCTTGTCGCCGGGCGTGCCGGCCGTCTCCCAGGCCTGCGCTGCCCAGGAGCAGCGGGCCTGCCCATCGCAATACTGCACGGTCTGAGCGAGGCCCAAGGCCAGCTCGGCGCCGTCGGTCCAGCCCTTGCGATGGGCTGCCTGCATCTGGTCCAGCATCGCAGCGTCCCCCGCACAGGCCCGCGCCTCCACGTAGGCCCGCGGGGGGTAGGCGTCCGACCAAGCCCCGAGGGCCTCCACCGAGCTCGGGAGGTCGGCGTCGAACCGTGCGGGACGGGGGGCCTCGCTGGGCGTCGTCGCGGCGTACTGGAAGCGACCTTCCGTCTCCATCTCCGCGGGTTCGGGCGCCACATCCGGGGCCCGTCCACAGCCCAACAACAGGGCCAGTCCACTGAGCATCATCTCTCCTCCCTCGGCGCATCGACGCCCCATGGTTCGTCAGGCCCGCTCGGCGTTCACCGCGTCGTCGTGGAGCAGCATCAGCGTGCCCATGGCGGTGCCCGCGCCGCCGAGCAAGGTGTGCCCCCAGCCGAGCATGTTCAGGTACTTCAGCATCGCGGTCTCCCCTTTGGCCGGTCCATACGCCGCCGCGATGCCGGGAGCCGCGCGCCGTAACAACCTGACCCAAGACCCGGTCGGGAAGGACCAACGACACCGACGGACCCGGCGGCGAGGCCCCACGCGCTCGAGCGCGGCCCGTTGGTGTCCCCCTTCGCTGAGGGCAGGCCCCGGCCCGACCGACGCGCCCCCCTCCGCTCGAGGGCGGTCTCCTGCCCGACCGTCGGCGTCCCCTGCTCAAGAGCAGCCCTCCCGGTCCCGCAGGTGTGGTGTTCTCCCCATTACGGCGCCGACCCGACGGTCATCTCGCCCACATGGCGTCGAATCGGCGGCCTCGGGGGCCGCAGCCCCGCCCCCGTACGAAGCAAGCGCCACAATCGGCCAGCCCACGAGGCCCGCATCGCCAACGAAGCGAGAACACCCCACTCGTCGAGCGGGTCACCGAGGCCTCCGCGGTGGTCGACTCGTGGCTGATCCGACCGTTCGACACCGAGGCCCGCACCCTGCAGCTCGGCATCAACGTGACCTCCCCCCTCGTGGAGGTCCAGGGGCTCACACCCAGGCGGTCGCCGCCGCCCGCGTCCCATCCGACTGGATCCCACCTCGCCCCACGCCGTAGGCTCTGCGTCCCACCGGGAGGACCCGTGCAGCCATCCGACTTCGACGACCCCACCGCGGCCGTCCGAATCCGCGCCGCCGAGCAGTTTCTCCAGGCCCCGACCCAAGCGCTGGTCGACGCCTTCTGCGTTCGGTGGGGGTCGCCGACCAACCTGTGCACCTGCATTCGCTACGACCCGTCCACCGACGACGACGACGTGCGCTACGCCGCCATGGGCAAGAGCGACGACGTCAACGCGGCCTACACCGCGGCCATCCAGCGCCTGCGTGCCCACCCCCAGGGCATCCCTCTGGTGCTCTCGGGCTACGGAAACGGCGGCGACCGGACCCGTGCCATCTGCCTGAAGGGCCTCCCCACGACCGCGTTGGTGGCGACCCTGCGGGCCTTCGCGGCGACCGACCCCGCGCGGGCCACCTCGGCGGCTCAGGGGGTGCTCGGCACGCTGCCGTCGAGCCACGAGCACCGCGCGCCCCTGGAGGCACTGGCCAAGACCCTCGGAGCGACGCTCCCCAAGAAGAAACGGACGAAGAAGGCACCGACCGGACCCCTCGCCGCAGCGATGTCGGGCAAGGGCAACCTCGACCCCGCGACCGCCAAGGCCCTGCTGGCCGACCCGCCGTCCCGCGCGAAGGCGAAGGCGCTCGCCGAGGCCCTGCAGCGCCGCGTCGATCTCGACGACGCCGAGGGCGCCTTCCGCACCCTCGAGGTCGCGTGGGCCATGCACTCGAGCAAGGGCCCCAACACACCCGGCCCCCGGACGGCACGCATGGGCGTGGAGCTCGCGGCACATCACGGCGACATCGAGACCATCATCGTCTGGCTCGACCGGCTCCAGGCCGCCGCGACCGCCACCAGCTTCCGGGAGTCCTTCGAGTCCGGCGACCTCGCAGCCTTCGCACACCACCCCCTGATCCGCCCACGGTTCGCCCCGAAGCTGCCCGCGAGCAGCAAGGCCATGCACGCGACGCTGCACGACCACCTGCTGCCCACCCTCACGCTCCGGAACGGCCGCACCCTCCACGCCGCCAGCCCGCTGTCGGCGGTGGGCAAGCCCTGGCTGCCCCGCGGCCGGTGGCCCCGGGACGCGAAGGGCGTGCCCATGCTCTTCCTCATCCAGCTCAACTTCGCGGAGCTGCCGGCGCTGCCCGGCTTCCCGGAGAAGGGGCTGGTGCTGCTCTTCGTGCCCAACGACGACACCCTCGGGCTGCGCTTCGGAGCGCCGAACGAGTACGCCGCCGTGGTCCTGCCCGATCCGGACGCCGAGACCGCCGGCCACCATCCGGAGGCCACCTCCTGGGAGGGCGGGGCCCGCCAAGCGCCCCTGACGGCCAAACACACCACCCTCGCCTGGAAGCTCCATCTCCAGCCGCCCATCCCCCAGGACCGACGCTTCGAGGCCCTCGCCGGGGCCGCGGACCTCAAGCCCAAGGCCCGGCAGCAGCTCCACGCCAAGTGGCGCAACCCCCAACAGTGGGGCGGCAACCACCGCCTCGGGGGCTACGCCGAGTTCGTGCAGGGCGAAGACCCCCGTCGGGGCGACACCGAATCCTTTGTGCAGCTGCTGTCGCTGGACTCCTACGACGAGTGGGGCTTCCTGTTCGGCGACGGCGGGCTGGCCCACTTCTTCATCGACCCCGACGACCTCGCCGCGTGCCGGTTCGACCGCATGCTGTGGTTCTGGGACTGCGCCTAGCTGAGTGGCGGCTCGACGTCGTTCTCCGCCCGTGGGGAACCCACGCCAAGCTCGCCCCCTCCCTCGACCCGCATCTGCTGGACCCTGACGATCTGGCAAGACGAAGACAGCATGATGCGCTTCGTCACCGAAAGAGCCCACCTCGACGCCATGGGGCGTCCCCCGGGGTCAACGACGGCCTGCGATCGGCCATCTGGACCGTCGAGGCCGGCGACGACTTCCCCCCTCGTGGTCCGATGCCTTGGACCAGCTCGACGAGCCGACGCCAGACATCCCCTGGTAGGGAGCGCGAACGGAAAATATGGGGCCCGCCTCGGCCCACCCCGCCCCGACCGGAGCACATGCGCGTCTACGAGCTGCAGGACCCAGACCAACTGCGACTTCGCGCCCATCCCTGGGTGGACGCCGAGGCCGACGCGAGCCACCGGTACTACGACTTCCGGGCACACCCCGAGCGGATTCGCACGTCGCTGGAGGACCTGCTGCCCTGGGGCGAGCACGGGTTCACCGAGACGTTCTACCGCCTGCTCGAGTGGCTGAACGGGCCCCAGAGCTCCCTGGAGACCAACGACTGCGCCTTCCACGGCATCAGCCCCAACGAGGGGCCCCACTCCACGCGACGCCTCGAGGCCTCGGGCCGCCTGATGGTCTTGTCACGGAACCTGGCCGCCAACACCCGTCCCGACCATGTCGGCGGTCTCGCTCAGCGGGTCGCCATCGCTCTTAGCCAGATGAGCGAGGGCATCGAGGCCGTGGTCGGCGTCACCATCGTCGACGTGCAGTTCACCACGCTTCCCGGGTCGGCGGCACAGCAACGGGGGCAGCAGCTGATGCTGTCCTTCTGGGCCTGGGGCGACGACGAAGCCGAGACCCTGGGCAACGTCGACCACACGCTGGGCAACCTGGCTGCGGCCCTCCGCGCGGCGGGCTGAACCGACGCGGCGGAGCTCAGCGGCCCAGCGCCTCCGCCACGATCGCCTCGCTCTTCGCCCACAGCGCCTCGGCCAGGTCGTCGTCCTCGGCCCGAGCGTGAAGAGTCGGGGCCAACTGGTTGTCTGCGAAGTAGGCGCCGCTCACGTCGTCCAGGGCCGGATGGGTGGCCACCAGGCACTGGGTCGACGCGCCTTGGGGCACCGTCTTCATCGCCGCGGCCAGCTGCTGGTACATCGCCTCCTTGTTCGGCACGTGGCGGCCGAGGTTGGTGTCGATCACGCCGGGGTGCACCGCGTTGGCCGTGCGTCCAGAGCCGGCGAGGCGGCGGGTCAAGGAGCGGGCGAAGAGCAGGTTCGCCAGCTTCGAGCGTCCGTAGGCCGCCCAGGGGTTGTAGCCCTTCTCCCCGGCGAGGTTGTCGAAGTCGATGCCCGCCTCGGGGGCCATGCGGTGGGCGCCGCTCGACAACATCACCACCCGGCCCGTCTCGGTCAGGGTGTCGAGCAGCCCCGTGACCAGGGTGAAGTGCCCGATGTGGTTCGTGAAGAACTGCGCCTCGAGGCCCCGCACCAGGCGGAGTTCCTGCACGGCCATCACGCCGGCGTTGGCGACGATGCCGTCGAGGGGGGCGAGGGCGCGGACCGCGTCCACGGCGGCCTGGACCGAGGTCAAGTCGGCCAGGTCGCAGGCCACGGCGATCCCGTCGATGCCGAGGCCATCGAGGGCAGCCTGGGCCTTGGCTTCGGAGCGAGCCGCGCCCACGATGCGGGCACCGCGAAGGGCCAGAACCCGGCAGGTCTCGTGGCCGAGGCCCGAGTTGCAGCCGGTGACGAGGTAGGTGCGGCCCGACAGGTCGAGACCGGCCGTCACCTCCTCGGCGGTGTGGGCGGCAACGAAGGGGAGCGCGGTCATCATGGAGGTCCTCCGGCCCCGTGCTCGAGGCGACCGAGAGGCCCTATTGAATTCGTGGGTCCTCGGAGCGAACGGCGCTGCGTTCCGGACGGATCACCCCGCCAGGGCGATCACCCGCCCCAACGCCAGCACCATCTCCAGCGGCACGCTCCCGTCGTCGTCGAGGACCGTGGGGAAGAATCCCTCCATCAGCGCCGCCACGTCCGGGGGCTCGTCGCCGGCCAGCATGGCGTCGGCCCGCGCCCGCGCCTCGGCGAGGGACGGTGGGTTGGGCAGCTCGACGGGCTCCACGCCGACCAGCTCGCACACGCTCTGGAAGCGTCTCCGGGGGTCGAGGTCTTGGTACAAGTCCAACAACGTGTCGTCCGGCGGGTGGGTGAGGAACCAGTGGAAGAGCACCTCGTCCGCGAGGGCGCCGACGTCCTTGGTGGCGGTGGCCAGCAGGGTCGGCACATCGTCCTCCTCGCCGAGGAGGGCCTGCAAGATCATCCCGACCGCCAGCGGCTCGAGCTCGGGGTCACGGACGGCCTCGGTGTCGACGGGCTGGACCTTGGCCGTGACGTGGGGGGCGTCGTCGACGTCGACGAGATCGCTCCACGTGCACCGGGCGACGGGACGCAGGACCGTGCGCGGACGCCCATCGTTGTCCTCGAACGACTCGCCCACCTGGCACAGGGTGCCCACCATCAGGAGATTCTCGGGGGTGGCCTCTCCTCGGGGGTCCCGCTTCGGGATCCAGGCCAACAGCCCGCCCTCCCGGCCCGCCTCGACCGCCGCGAGGCTCCGGGGCTTGCCGATGGTCGGGGGGAACGACACCATCGGAACGAGCAGTGGGAAGCCGACGATCGCGGGAAGCGTGAGCTGCTCGGGGAGGGACTGGAGATCGAAGGGGGCAAGCATGGGACGCTCCTGGCTCGACGCTCCTAACGCCCCCTCCCCTGCTCACATGCCCAGCATCCGGAGGATGTCGCCGATCACCGGCAGACCCTTCAGCACGCCGATCAAGCCTTCGTCGGCCTTCGCGGGCACCGTCGACGACGAGGACACCGAGGGCGCCGACGCCGACGCCGTCTCCGCCACCGGCTCGCTCTCCTCGGAGGGCTCGGCCACGTGGTCGTCCCAGTCCTCCACGAAGGACTCGAGCTCCTCCACCAACGAGGTGTGGTCCTGCACGGCCATCTGCATGCGCACCCGCTCCGGCACGGCCTTGTCCCGGATGGGGGCCAGTGCCTCCTCGTGGCTGGCCAACGCGGCCCGAGCCCGGGACAGCCCCGTCTCGAGGGCTCCCTTGGCCTCACCGGCCTGGGCCGCGGTGAAGAAGCCCTCCCCGGCGAACATCTGCAGGTCGCGGCCCAGGGCCTCAGCCTCGCTCACGGTGTCGTCGTCGAAGGACCGCAGGCACTCGAGGGCGAGCGCCGCCGCACCTCCCCCAAGCGCTCGCCGCGGTCCCGGGCGACCGCGTCCCGGGCCAGGGCGACGCCCGCCCGAGGCCCCATGGCCGCGAGGTGCGCGAGCCGGCGGAGGCGTCCTGTGGGTACGGGCTTCGAGTCCTTGGCCACGGCCTACTCTACCCTGGGGGTCATGGGGTACCGTCCCCCCTGGAGTTCCCGTGAGCCAAGACCTCGACGACACCTTCGCCCAGGCCACCCGGTGGCGCGAGGAGGCCCAGGCCGTCCGCGCCATCCTGCTCGACAGCGGTCTGAGCGAAGAGCGGAAGTGGGCCAAGCCTTGCTACGGCCACGACGGCCACAACCTGGCCATCCTGCAGCGGATGAACGACTTCCTGGCGCTCATGTTCTTCAGGGGCGCGCTGCTCGAGGCGCCTGAGGGCGTGCTCCAGGAGCAGGGAGAGAACAGCCGCGCCCAACGCAGGGTGTGCTTCACCAGCACCGATCAGGTGGCCGAGCTCGCCCCCATCGTGCGGGATCTGGTCCGCCAAGCCATCGACGTCGCAGCCTCTGGACGCACCCTGCCCGAGCGACCGGCCTTGGTCCTCGTCGATGAGCTCCAGGCGCGGCTCGACAGCGACCCGGCGCTGAAGGCCGCCTTCGAGGCCCTCACCCCGGGGCGGCAGCGCGGCTACCACCTCCACATCTCCGGCGCGAAGCAGTCGGCGACCCGAGCCCGTCGGGTGGAGCAGCAGGTCGAGCGCATCCTGGCGGGCAAGGGGCTCCGCGACCGGTAGGCCGCAAGCCGTGGCCGCGCGCGATAGCTCCTGGCCGTGTCGGATTCCCACGAGCCCGTCCTCACCCGCCCGTTCCTCCTGTTGGTGGCCGCCCACTTCCTCCAGGCGCTCGGCTACGCGTCGCTGATTTTGTTGCCCCTCTACCTCGACCATCTCGGGGCGAGCCGGTCCGAGGTCGGGGTGGTCATGGCGGCGTCCGCGGTGGGCGGCCTGCTGGCGCGGCCCGTCGTGGCCTGGTCCCTGGACCGCGTAGGGCGCAAGCCCACCCTGTACGTCGGCACCATCGTGATGGTCGCCGGGATGGCCAGCCTGGGCCTCGTGCAGTCGGTGGGCCTGGCCATCGTGCTCGTGCATGGCGTGATCGGCGCTGCCGAGGGGGCCCTGTTCAGCGGCTACTTCACCCTCGCTGCCGACATCGTGCCCGAGCGCCGGCGCACCGAGGGCCTGGCCCTGTTCGGCATCTCTGGCTTGGTCCCCCTCGTCGTGAACCCCATCGCCGGAGGGCTCGGGGTGCAAGGCGCCCAGCTCCGCTGGTTCTTCGTGGTGGTGGCCGGGATCATCCTGGGCTCGCTTCCCTTCCTGTGGCCTCTCCGGGAGCGAGCGCCCCACACCGCGAAGGCCGGGCCCTCGCCGCGCGAGGTCCTCCGGTCCCTCCGCCATCGGGCGTTGTGGCCCGTGTGGGTCGCGACCATGGTGTTCGCCGGACTGGTCGCCATCTTCATGAGCTTCGTCACCGTGGCCGCCGCCGATGCAGGGGCCGCCAACGCAGGCATCATCTGGCTCGCCTACGCCGCCGGGGCCGTCAGCATCCGCCTGTTCGGCGCCTCCATCCCCGACCGCGTCGGGCCCTCCCGCATGGTCCCTCCTTCGTTGCTCGCGTACGTGGCCGCCTTCGTGGTCGCCGCCTTCGCCTCCACGAACACGGGCTTCGCCATGTCCGGCTTGTTGGCGGGTTTCGCTCACGGTGCCTGCTTCCCGGTCCTGTCCGGTCAGGCGGTCACGCGCACGCCTGCCGCCCAGCGGGGTGCAGCCATGTCGCTGTTCACGGCGCTGTGGGACCTGGTGAAGCTGTTGCTGGTTCCCCTCGCCGGGTGGATGGCGGACGCGGTCTCCGACCAGGGCATGCTGCTGGCCAGCGCGGCGGCGGCGGTGGTGGGGCTGGGGGTGTGGGGGTGGTTGGAGCGTGGGGTGCCCGCAGAGGACATCGGGTGGTCGGCGGACCGGTGATGCGGCGACGGGGTGGAGGTCGGAGGGGGTTTTCTGCCCGATGTGGCGACGGGGTGGAGATCGGAGGGGGTTTTCTGCCTGATGTGGCGACGGGGTGGAGGTCGGAGGGGGTTTTCTGCCTGATGTGGCGACGGGGTGGAGGTCGGAGGGGGTTTTCTGCCCGATGTGGCGACGGCCGGTGGGTTTTCTCGCCACGGTGGCAACGCGCACGCCAGCGCTCGGGCACTTGGTGGCCAGAACCCAGTTTCCTCCCTGCGCCAATCCGTGGGACCTCGCTCCGGTAGGCCCAGCGTTGCCACCCAGGCGGGAAAACCGCCAGAGCGTTGCCAAAAAGCCAGGAAAACCGACCCGCCGCCGGGACGCCGGCACTCCCTACCCACGGGGGCGCCCCGCCTCGCGCGGGCCCTCGGGACGATCCACGCCACCGAGCCCCTAGCCGACGTCTTCAGCCACCAGCCCTCGGCGCAACCCGTACCGGGCCCAGGGCCCCTGCCGTCGCAGGTTGCCATCGTGCAGCGCCCCGAACCGTTCGTCGTTCAACACCTGCCGGACCCTCGCCAGTGCGCCCGGCTCGACCGGAACCCGTCGACTCAAGCTGCGCTTTCCAACCCGCAGCTCATCAGCCACCTCCATCAGCGTGGCGGGACACAGCTCAGCACAGGCTTCCCACACCAACGACCGACCGACCGGCGAGTACCCCAGCCGCTCGACGGGCTCACGCAGCACCGCGGACACCGCGGCGACCACCTGGTGGAGGTGCTGCGCCGCCACCGACCCGCCCGGCAACTCGGAGCCAGCGACATGGCACGACGGGTCAGAAGACACGTAGCGATGAAAGCCACGCTGACGACGCCGCGGACCCACCTGAGGCCAGGTCAACCCAAGGGCATCGCGGTGGGTCGAGAATGGCCAGGCGAGAGGGTCAGCGACCAGACCCGCGCGGGAGGGGTTCATGTGCACATACCGAAGCGCGCGTCGGAGCTTCGCTGCGTCCCCGACCAGCACCGCATCCGGCACCGGCCAGATCAGGTGCCCTCTCACGCCATCCCGAGCATTCCGCCGCCGAGCCCAGCCGCCGAGCGCCCGGCCGACGCGAGCTCGTACATCCCGGGCGCACAGGAGGTGGAGGTGGTCCGGCATCAGGCACAACGCGTAGGGGTCGGGCACCACTCGAAGCACCGTGTCCCACACCTCGCGACCCTCCGCCCAGGTTCGAAACAACCAACGCCCGCGCAACGTGTGCGCAACAACGTGCCACATCGAGCACCTCCGCCCCGCCCTCTGCAAAGGCCAGGCCTTTGGTTCAACCAGCTGAATCGCGTGGCGCTGGGTTGGCGACCACCGTCGACGACCGTCGGTCCGTCCTCCGCCAGTCAGGGCCCCGCCACGAACCCTGGCGCCGAAGGGGTGGCGCCCTCGCTTCTTCGGCGGGCGAAGACCGTCCAGGGACGTCGGTCGTTGAGGTCGCGTCGGAGCCGAGCCCGACCAACATTGCCTCCTCGATTCGGCAACGCCCTGAAGGCAGGGCAGGTTTTCGGAGCGATCTGGCGAGGCCTCGAAAGTTTTCTCGCTTGGATGGCAACGATGGACCGGCTTCGGCACAAACCGACGGAGACGGCGAACGAAAGAACCGGCATTTTCGCCCATGCGCGCCAGCGGGCGGTGTCGTGCGTCGTCAATTTGGCGAGAAAACCTCGACGCCGTCGCCAAAAGGCCCGGAAAACCACTCCCCAACGCCATTCCGGCGAGAAAACCCGACCCCAAGGCGTCACCCCACCGCCGTGATCTCCACTCGCCCCCCCTCCACCTCCGGCAAGCCCGCGTTCAGCCCGAGGTAGTGCGCCGTCAGCACCTCACCAATCTCGCGGTACCACGCCCCATGAGGCGAGCTCCCCCGCCACTGCAGCGTCAACCTGCGACCCGGCTCCCCCGCCGCGAAGCGCCGCGCCACCAACCCCTGCCCCGCCCGCAGCTCCACCCCCAGCGCACTCGCTGGCAGCAACGTCGCCCCGAGCCCGCTCTCCACCATGCGCACCAGGGTCGACACACTCGCTGCCGCCACCGACGTCGGCGGCCCAGCCCCCGCCATGGCGCACACATCGCTGGCTTGGTCCCGCAGGCAGTGCCCATCCTGCATGAGGATGAGGCTCGCCCCCACCAGCTCGCTCGACACGATGGATGCGCGCACCCCCAGCACATGGTCCGACGGGGCCACCAGCACGAAGGGCTCCACCACCAGATCATCGCCCGCGAGCCCCCGGTCGTCGAAGGCCCGAGCCAGCAGCCCCAGGTCGAGCTCTCCTGCCCGCAGACGGTCGAGGAGCACCTCCGTCTGCACCTCCTCCAGGGCGAACGACACGTCGGGGTACAGCCTCCGCAGCGTCGCCAGCAGCCCGGGAAGCCCGTACGGCGCGACGGTGGGGATCACCCCGAGCCGCACGGTGCCCTGGCGGACCTCAGACTCCGCGCGCGCCACCTCCACCAGCTCCCGGGCCTCCGCCAGCACCCGCCGCGCCCGCCGCACCACCTCCTCCCCCGCCGCGGTGACGAGCACCCGGGGGCGCACGCGCTCGAAGAGCTGGACGCCGAGCTGCGCCTCCACCTCGCGCACCTGCTTGCTGAGGGCCGGCTGGCTCACCCCGCAGCGGCGAGCAGCGTCGCCGAACCGCCCGACCTCGGCCACCGCGACCACGTACTCGAGCTGGCGCAGCGTCGGCAGCATCTTCATTCCCTCTAGTTATGATTACCATGCATACTATGTCTTGGATCTATCTGCTCCGCGACGTGAAGCTCTTGGTATGGGGAGAGCACCCCCCGCCCCCAAGTCCCGCGACGGTGAGCCCGAGATTCGCTGGAGAAGCTTGCTTCTCAGTGGCGAATCGGAGGGCGAGCGGAGCGGGACTCTCGACGAGCGGCCTTTAGGCCGCGCAACAAGTAAGATTCCAAGTGGGCTTTCGAGCGCAGCGAGGCGGTCCGTTTGGAATCCACGAAAGGAGAGCCCATGTCCAGCGAAGCCAAGTGCCCCGTGATGCACGGCGCCCACAAACACCAGGCCGGCGGGTCCAGCGCCAACCAGCACTGGTGGCCCAACCAGCTCAACTTGAGCATCCTCCACCAGCACCACCCCGCGTCCGACCCCATGGGCGCAGGTTTCGACTACGCCGCGGCCTTCGCCAGCCTCGACCTGGCGGCCGTCAAGGCCGATCTGGCCTCGCTGATGACCACCTCCCAGGACTGGTGGCCCGCCGACTACGGCCACTACGGCCCGCTCTTCGTCCGCATGGCCTGGCACAGTGCCGGCACCTACCGTACCCACGACGGCCGCGGTGGCGCCGGCTCCGGCAGCCAACGCTTCGCCCCCCTCAACAGCTGGCCCGACAACGGCAACCTCGACAAAGCCCGCCGCCTGCTCTGGCCCGTCAAGCAGACCTACGGCCGCAAGCTGTCCTGGGCGGACCTGATGATCCTCGCCGGCAATGTGGCCATCGAGACGATGGGCCTGCCCACCTTCGGGTTCGCCGGCGGCCGCGTGGACGTCTGGACCCCCGAGGAGGACATCTACTGGGGCCCCGAGACCGAGTGGCTCGGCGACGCGCGCTACAGCGGCGACCGTGACCTCGAGGACCCGCTGGGCGCCGTCCAGATGGGCTTGATCTACGTCAATCCCGAGGGCCCCAACGGCCAGCCCGACCCGGTGGCTTCGGGCCGCGACGTGCGGGAGACCTTCGCCCGCATGGCCATGAACGACGAGGAGACCGTGGCCCTGGTGGCCGGCGGCCACACCTTCGGCAAGGCCCATGGCGCTGGCGACCCCGACCTCGTCGGCCCCGAGCCCGAGGCTGCGAACCTCGAGGAGATGGGCCTCGGCTGGATCAACCGCCACGGCACCGGAAAGGGCATCGACACCACCACCAGCGGCATCGACGGGGCCTGGAAGCCCCACCCCACCACGTGGGACATGGGCTACCTCGACGTGTTGTTCGGCTACGACTGGGAGCTCGAGAAGAGCCCCGCTGGCGCTTGGCAATGGCATGCCAAGGATGTCGCCCCCGAGCACATGGTGGCCGACGCCCACGACCCGTCGAAGACCCACCGGCCGATGATGACCACCGCCGACCTGTCGCTGCGCTTCGACCCGATCTACGAGCCCATCGCCCGTCGCTTCCACGCCGACCCCGAGGCCTTCGCCGACGCCTTCGCCCGCGCCTGGTTCAAACTCACCCACCGCGACATGGGGCCCCGGTCCCGCTACCTCGGCCCCGAGGTCCCGCAGGAGGAGCTGGTCTGGCAAGACCCGCTGCCCGCCGTCGACCATGCGCTCGTCGACGCCCACGACATCGCCGACCTCGGCGCCGCCATCCTCAACTCCGGGCTGAGCACCGCCGAGCTGGTGTCCACGGCCTGGGCCTCGGCCTCCACCTTCCGCGGCAGCGACAAGCGGGGCGGCGCGAACGGCGCCCGCATCCGCCTCGCCCCACAGAAGGACTGGCCGGTGAACCAGCCGGCCCAGCTGGCCAAGGTCCTCGGCGTGCTGCAGGGCATCCAGGCGACCTTCAACGAGCGCGACGACGGCAAGCGCGTCAGCCTCGCCGACCTCATCGTGCTGGGCGGGAGCGCAGCCGTGCAGAAGGCCGCTCAGCAAGCAGGCCTCGATGTCGACGTGCCGTTCACGCCGGGACGCACCGACGCCACCGCAGAGCAGACCGACCCCTCCTCCTTCGAGGTCCTCGAGCCGAAGGCCGACGGCTTCCGCAACTACCTGTCGGGCAGCCACGCTCGCTGGGCCGAGGAGCTCCTCGTCGACCGGGCCCAGCTGCTCACCTTGTCGGCCCCAGAGATGACCGTGCTCGTCGGCGGCCTTCGGGTGCTGGGCGCCACGGTCGACGGGTCGACCCACGGCGTGTTCACCGACCGCCCGGGCGTGCTGTCCAACGACTTCTTCGTGCACCTGCTCGACATGAGTACGGTGTGGGAGCCCACCTCGAAGAACACCTTCCGCGGCAGCGACCGGGCCACAGGGGCCGAGCGCTGGACGGCCAGCCGGGTCGACCTGGTGTTCGGCAGCAACAGCCAGCTCCGGGCCGTGGCCGAGGTCTACGCCGCTGAGCAAGGGGCGTTCGTCGAGGCCTTCCTGGCCGCGTGGACCAAGGTGATGGAGCTGGACCGCTTCGACCTCACCTGAGCCCGATGGCGTGCGGGGTGCTCCCCCGCACGCCCCCGACTAAGGCCCCCCATGGCCACCCTCCGACCCCGCAAGACCGCCTCGGCCCCCCGCCGGCGCTCCTCCTCCACCCCCACCCCGAGCGGCCTGCCGGCCCACGTCCTCGAGGTGCCCTTCAGCGCCCGGTCCGTGGCCACCGGCCACGGCGCCCGCTGGGATGCCAAGCACGGCGTGTTCGTGTTCCGAGGCGCCGAGCTCCCCGAGGCCCTGCGCCCCTTCCGGGCCAAGGCCTACTCCTGGGAGCAGGCCGTGCAGCACCGGCTCGACGGCGCCCCGAAGCCAGCGCCCTCCACGCCGGTGGCTCCCCTCACTCCCCGTCCCCACCAGGTCCACGCCATGGACCTCATCGCCGCCTCCGTGAAGGCCAAGCGGGCGGGCTTCCTCCTCGCCGACGACGTCGGCCTCGGCAAGACCCTCGCCACCTGGGAGGCCGTGCGCGCCATGCCCCGGGTCGCCACGGTGCTCATCGTCTGCCCCCTGTCGGTCGTGCCCCACTGGCGCCGCACCATCGAGGCCCAGGGCGACGGCGGCATGCGCATCGTGGTCCTCAACTACGAGCGCCTGGGCAAGCTCTTCGAGATCGACCCGGCCAAGCGCAAGAAGGTCCGCTCCAAGAAGGGACTCGCCCGCGCCGCCACCGCCCCCGCCTTCGACGTGGTGATCTGGGACGAAAGCCACAAGTGCAAGAACCCCACCGCGGCCCGCACCAAGTTCGCCATCAAGCTCAACGCCAAGGCCGGCTTCGTGCTGTGGCTCTCCGCCACCGCCGGCCAGAACCCCCTCGAGCTGTCCTACCTGGCCCCCCTGCTCGCAGAGACGACCGGCAGCAAGGCCCGAGACCTCAAGGACTTCGAGGCGTGGTGCGCTGCCCTCGGCCTGGGCGTGGCCCGCGGGGCCTTCGGACGCTGGGACTGGCGGGGCGACCCCAAGGACTGCGAGCGGGTTCGGGAGCTGCTCTTCGAGGGCTCCACCCCCGCCGGCCTGCGTCGCCGCCCCGAAGACATCGCAGGGTGGCCCGAGATCAACCGCATCCTCACCCCCCTCGAGCTCGACGCCAGCGCCCGCGAGCTGTACACCCAGGCGTGGTCCGATTTCCGCGACGAGCTCGAGCTAGAGCCCTCGGGCCGCGACCCCAAGAACGCCCTCGCGGCCGCCCTGCGTCTGCGCCAGAAGAGCTCGCTGATCCGGGTCGGAAGCACCGTCGACCTGGTCCTGGAGTTGCTCGACAACGGGCACCACGTCGCCATCTCCGTGGCCTTCGTCGAGACCCTCGACGCCATCCGGGACGAGCTGGCCCGACACAAGGTCCACAGCGCCATGGTGTACGGAGGCCTCGGCACGGAGGCCCGGGAGGCCGAGCGCCTCAGCTTCCAGCGCGGGGACGTCCCCGTGGTGTTGTTCACCGTGGAAGAGGGCATCTCCCTGCACCAAGGGGAGCACGACGACGTGCCCCGCTCCGAGGTCATCCACGACCTTCGCTGGTCCGCCATCCAGATGGCTCAGATCGAAGGCCGCTGCCATCGAAACGGCAAGTACGCCCCGGTCTACTGGACCTACGCCGACGACACCATCGAAGCCCGCATCGCCGGCATCGTGTGCAGCCGCATCGAGTCGATGAAGGCCATGGTCGGCGATGATGTCGAGACCGTCCGCGAGATCGCCCAGCTGCTGGCACAGTAGCCACCCGAAAGACTCGGGCGGGCCACGCCGTACGCCCCCCACGGAGGATGCATGGGAAGCGACGACAAATGGGGTGGCATCGCCCTCGAGGCCGAGACGGTGAGCCGGGTCTGGCTGCCCTTCACCCTCCTCCGCTTCGCCCTCACCTTCATCGTCGCCGTCGCCGTGCCCCTGGTCGTCGCCATGTGGACGGTCCCCATGGACCCCATCCGCGGCGCCATCGCCGGCGCGGCGTTCCTCGTGTACTTGGTCGTCGGCTACGTCGTGCGTCCCCGCCCGAACCACGACAACCTCGGCATCGCCCACGGACTCATCGACCACCCGTTCACCATCGGAGACGACTGGAACCGCTGGCTGTGGTCGGTGCAGTGGATGCTGTTCCCCGGCTACTTCCTCGCCCGCCCGGTCGTCGAGATGTTCTTTTGGCTGGCCGGCGAAGCCGAAGAGACCTGAGCAAGCCAACGAACCCAGCGCTTGCTAGCATGGGCCATGCTCCTCTGGACCGCCGCCGCCCTGGCCAACAGCTGGGTGCTCGCCCATCCCCGGCTCGTCGATGCCTCGGGCCCACGCACCGTCGAGACCCTCGTGGTCGAGGACGACCGCATCGTGCACATCGGCCCCCCACGACCCGTCGACGCAGACCTCCCGGTCGTGGATGCCACGGGCCTCACCATCGTGCCCGGACTGATCGATGCCCACGTGCACCTCTCCATGGCGCCCGGCGGGGCCTTCGTGGAGCGGACCGACGAGGAGCGGGCCGACCGACGGGCCCATCACCTCCGGGCCTACGTCGCCAGTGGGGTGGTCGCCGTCCTCGACACCGGCATCCTCCCCATCGACGCGGAAGAGATCCTGGGCCTCGCACAGACGACACCATCCCCGGAGATCATGCTCCTCGGCCCCTTGGTCTCGCCCCCCGATGGCTACCTGACGGCGGTGCTCCCCGCGTTCGATCCCACCCCCGACGCGGCCACGCTGCAGCGCCAGCTGGAGGCCTTCGATCGCTTCGACCCCATCGGCGTCAAGGTGACCATGGAGGACGGCATGCTCCGGCCCATCTGGCCCTGGCAGCGGGACGAGGTCCTCACCGCACTCGCGGCCCAGCATCGCCCCCTCTTCGTGCACGCGATGGAGCCCGAGGAGTACCGCTACGCCCTCGACCGCCTGCCCGTCGCCGCCTTCGTGCACCCCCTGGATCACCCCGATGACGCCCTCATCGCCCGTATCCGGGACATCCCCGTCGTCACGACCCTCGCGGTGATGGACACCCTGCTGGTGTCCGGCGAGCCCGAGCGCCTGGCTGCGCCCCACATGCAGCGGGTCGTCCCCGCCGACGAGCTCGCCGCCGCTCAGGACAAGGACACCATCAAGGCGAGCTACCGGGCGGTCGCCGACGCCATCCTCCCGAAGAGCCCTGGCTTGGTGAAGGGCCTCGCCGCCAAGGCGATGTCGAGCAAGGCGCCCCTCAGGGGACGGGTCCGCAAGCTCGGCGCCGCCGTCCGCACCCTGCACGAGAGCGGCGTGACCCTCGTGATGGGCTCAGACAGCGGCAACTGGCCCGTCTTCCTCAACGAGTTCCACGGCGCCACGTCCGTCCGGGAAGTCGAGCTCCTCGCCGAGGCCGGCCTGCCCCCCCTCGACGTCCTCCGCATCTCGACCCTCAACGGCGCAGTGCTCCTCGGGCTGGACGACCGCCTGGGCACCCTCGAGGTCGGCAAGGAGGCGTCGTTCATCGCGGTCCAGGGCGACCCACTGGACGACCTCTCCCTGCTGCGCAACCCCGCCTGGGTCACCCTGCGAGGGGAGCGGCGAACGCCCGACGATTGGATGGTGGACGCCGCCGTACGGCACGTCCCCTAGCGGCGGGACGAGCCCGCTCAGGTCTCGCTGGCGCGGGCCGCCGACACCAGCTCGCTGATCTCGAACAGGTGCCCGTCGGGGTCCCGGAAGAACGCCCGGATCTCGTAGCCGTGGTCCAAGGGGGGCGAGAGGAACACCGCGCCCCGTGCTGAGAGCTCGTCGTAGGCCACCCGGCAGTCGTCCACCCGGAAGATGAGCTGGGCCGACGGCCGCTCCACCTGCTCCGGCGCGACGTAGGTGACCGTAGGCTTGTCGGGGGTGGGACCGCCCCCGGTCACGATCAACAGCCAGTTCCCCAAGATCTCGACCACCGTCGACGTGCCGCCGTAGGTGCCGAACAGCGAGGCCCCGAGGACGTCGGTGTACCAAGCCGTGGAAAGCTCGAGGTCGGCGACGACCAGCATGTGCGTGAGGGCGGTGGCGCCGTCGGGAAAGGGCATGGAGCCTCCAAGCCCGTCTCGTACTGTTCGCCGGCGACCCTTGCAGCACTCCGTGCGTCCACCGACGCGCACTCGGCACCGTGCCAAGCCCCTCACGCCACCAGGAGGGGCCTCGCTCCGCCGCCTGGGCCAGGCCGGCCCGGTCCACGATCACCCGAAGACGCGGCGGGTTGGACGCCAACGCGCGCGGACAGACCTCGCCGCCCTCTAGGTGCTGGTGGGTGAGCCAGCGCCCCCAGCGTCGCAGCTCCCGCCGGCCCCCGGCGAAGAGGAGCGCCCAGTACCCCCTCCCTAGGAGGGGTCGTAGTCGGGGCTCTGGTGCCGAAAGTAGGTGTCGTACAGCGCCTGGTAGTGCCCCTGAGCCGCCATCAGCGCATCGTGGGTCCCCGACTCCACCACCTGGCCCTCCTCCAACACCACGATGCGGTCGGCACGACGGATGGTCGACAGGCGATGGGCGATGACGATGGCGGTCCGCCCCTCCAGCACCTCGTCGAGGCCTTCCTGGATCTGCGCCTCGGTCAGCGGGTCGACCGACGCGGTGGCCTCGTCGAGGACGAGGATGCGGGGGTCCTGCAGCAGCACCCGGGCGAGGGCCACGAGCTGCCGCTGGCCCATCGACAGCGAGCGGCCCGACTCTCCGACGTCGGTGTCGAGCCCCTTCTCCAGCACCTCGACCCAGTCTCCCCCGCCGATGCGGGCCGCCACGTCGAGCACCGCCTCGTCCGACGCGTCGGGCCGGGCGTAGCGGATGTTGTCCCGCACTGTGCCGGAGAACAGGAAGGGGGTCTGCTGCACGATGCCCAGCTGGCGGCGGTAGGCAGACAGGTCGAAGCCCCGCACGTCGTGGCCGTCGACGCTGAGGGTGCCTCCCTGGAACTCGTAGAAGCGGCTGACGAGCTTGCCGAGGCTCGACTTGCCGGCCCCGGTGTGGCCCACCAGAGCGAGGGTCTGGCCCGCGGGGATGTCGAGGTCGAAGGCACGCAGCACCGGCTCGCCCTCGACGTAGGCGAAGTCCACGGTGTCGAAGACGATGTGCCCCTGCAAGCCCTCGGGGGTGTCCGACCCGGTCTGGTGGACCCGGGGCTCGGCGTCGATCAGGGCGAACACCCGCTCGCTCGCCGACAGACCCTGCTGGAACTGACTCCAGAACGACGCCACGCCAGTGAGCGGGAACAGGAACAGGCCGATGGACTGCACGAAGAGGAACCACTCGCCTGGGGTGGCCAGATCCGCCGCGACCGCCTGGCCGCCGAACCACACCACCGCGGTGGCGGCGAGGCCCCCCAGGATGCCGAGGATGGGAAACAGGGCGCTGAACACCAAGCCTTGGCGCAGGTTGAGGTCGTAGGCCCTCGCGTTGACCTCCTGGAAGGTCTGGAAGACGGTGCCTTCCTGGCGGAAGGACTTGGCGACGGCGATGCCGGTGATGCTCTCCTGCACCGTGCTGTTCACCTCCGCCTGCACCCGTCGCGCCTGGGTCGTCGTGGTCCGGGCGATGGCCCGAAAGCCCAGAGCCAAGGCCACCACGAAGGGGGACACGCCGAGGGTGATGGCCGCGAGCGTCGGGTTGACCCACACCAGCACCGCAGCCACCAGGAGGACCTGCCCCAGCTGGCCCATCAGGTTGGCCGTGAGGGTGACCACCGTAGAGAACGCCTGGGTGTCGGACGTGACCCGGCTGACCACCTTGCCCGACGGGAACTCGTCGTAGAAGGACATGTCCCGCTCGAGCACCGCGGTGACCGCGTCCCGGCGTAGGTCGAGGACGACGTCCCCCACCGCCCGCGCCGCGTAGGTCTGCCGAAAGAAGTTCAGGGTCCACGACACCGCAGCCGCCAGCACGATGGCGCCGAGCAGACCCTGGGACTGGGACCACAGCTCGACGCCGCCCTCCACCTCCGCGAGTCGATCGACCCCCTGGCTGATGAGCACCGGCAGCGCCGCGTCCACGATGGCGGCGCACAGGATGGTGATCGACACGAAGCCCATGCGGGCCGCGTAGGGCCCGAAGTAGCCGACGACACGGCGAAGCAGCGCCCCGTCGCTGTAGGTGCGGTCGTAGGCCTCGGCCCCCAGACCGTCCATCACGAAGGCCATCTCAGCCCTCCCCGTGACGGGCGAAGATGCGTCGATACAAGCCGCAGCGGCCCAGCAGCGCGGCGTGACTGCCCTGGTCGACGACGCGCCCCTGCTGCAGCACCACGATCACGTCGGCGCGGCGGATCTGAGACAGCCGGTGGGTGATGAGGAAGGTCGTGCGCCCCTCGAGGACCGCAGCAATGGCCCGCTGGATGGCGTCCTCGGTGGCCGAGTCGATGGCGGACGTGGCGTCGTCGAGGATCAAGATGCGCGGGTCGGTGAGCAGGGCCCGGGCGATGGCCAGCCGCTGCCGCTGCCCGCCAGAGAGGGTGACCCCGCGCTCGCCGATCACGGTGTCGTAGCCCTCGGGGAGCTGGTCGATGAAGCCGTGGGCCTGGGCCGCCTTCGCCGCCTCGATGATGGCCTCGCGGGTGGCGGCGTCCCCGAGCCCGAAGGCGATGTTGTCGGCGATGGAGCGGCTGAAGAGGAAGATGTCCTGCTCGATGACGCTGATCTGAGGACGCAAGCTCTCGAGGTTCCAGTCCCGCACGTCCACGCCATCGACCAGGATGTGCCCGGTGGTGGTGTCGTAGGTGCGGTTGAGCAGCTTGGTCAGCGTCGACTTGCCCGAGCCGGTCTGCCCCACCACCGCCACCGTGGCGCCGGCAGGGACCGTGAACGACACGTCTTGGAGCACCTGCTTGCTGTCGGCACCGCCGTAGCCGAAGCCGACCCCGACGAACGCGACCTCACCGGTGAGGGTCGCGCTGTGGCCCTGGGCGTTCTCGTCGAGCTCGGTCTCTTCGTCGATGAGCTGCAGGATGCGGCCGGCCCCCGCAAGGCCCAGCTGCACGAGGAGGAAGGTGAACACCGAGATGAACGCCGGGAAGCGCAGCGCGCTCATCAGGCCCATCATCGCCACCAGGTCCCCGAGGCTGATCTGGCCCAAGGCCAGCAAGTACAGCCCATGGGCGAAGGCCAGCGCGATGGCCAAGCCCACCAGCAGGTTCGGGAGGTAGCGGGCCTGCACGGCCCCCTGCTTCACATAGTGGTCCCGGTAGCCGCGGGCATTGGCGACGAATCGCTCGAGCTCGGCGGGCTCCGAGGCCACCGACTTGACGACCTCGATGCCGCTGACGGCCTCGGTGAGGCCGGCATTCATCACGCCGAACTGGCGGCGCAGGGCGAACGTGACCGGCGAGAGCTGCTTCATGTAGAGGCGCAGCGTGAGGCCGAAGGCCACCGTGAACAGCAGCGGTGCGACGAGCAGCCGGGGGTCGATGGTGGCGATGAAGACGATGGGGACGACCAGCCCGAAGGTGGACTGGGTGATGAGGGACACCCCAGGGTTCATCATCGGGTTGAGCTGCCGCACGTCGTTGGACGCACGGGCCATGATGTCGCCGACCCGCTGACGGTTGTGGAAGGTCTGGCTCTTGCCCAGCAGCGCGATGTACAGCTCCTCGCGGGCGTCGCGCTCCACTCGCTGGCCCGTCAGCTCCACGAAGGCGCCCCGCGCGAGGCCGGCGATGCCCTGAACCACGGCGACCCCGAGCATGCCGAGGGCGAGGACGAACAGGGTGACGTCGCTGCGGGTGCCGGAGACGACATCGAAGGCCAGGCCCGTCAGCCGCGGCAGCGTCGCGGCCGCCAGGCTGTTGACCACCACGGCCAGGGCAAAGCCCCCGAGCAGGTGGGGGTAGCGGAGCACATGGGAGACCACCCATCGGGCCGGGCTGCGCCGGTCGTAGGTGTGGGCGCCGGAGACGACGAACTCGGAGGCGGGGGCAGGAGCGGTCACGTCGGGGTCTATCCCATGCGGGCTCCGCAGACTGGGCCTCGCCCGGCGTCGATCTCACAGCGCCAGCAGCTCCCGCACGCGCTTGGCCCGCCGGCGGCTGATCGCCACCGAACGCCCGTCCTCGAGCTGGGCGGACCAGGTGCCAGACTCCCGCGGCACCAGCGCCTCGACCCGCTCCAGGTTCAGCAGCGCCCGCCGAGACACCCGCACGAAGGGCGGCGCCGGCAAGGTGGCTTCGACCTCCGCGAGCCCCTCCCCCAGGCGGTGGCGCTCGCCGTCGACCGTGTACGCGAAGGCCACGCCCTCCTCCACCTCCACGGTGACGATGGCGCCCACGGCGATGGCCGCGAGGCCGGCCCCACGGTGGCTGGTGAGGGTCGCAGGGGGCGAGGCCGGCGGGGGGCCGGGACTCTGGGCGCGCCCGCTGCCCCAGACCGCGCGGCGCACCCGACGCAGGCAGTCCGCCAGCCGGTCTCGCTCCACGGGCTTGAGCAGGTAGTCCAAGGACTCGAGGCCGAACGCCTCCACCGCATGCTCCCCGTGGGCGGTGGTGAACACCAGCAGGGGCCGCACGCTCTCCGGCAGGTAGTCCCGGAGGCGCCCCGCCACCGCCATGCCGTCGGAGCCGGGCATGTGGATGTCGAGGAACACCACATCGGGACGCAGCGACAGAGCCTGCTGCATCGCCTCGTCGCCGTTGGCGGCGTCCCCCACGACCACCACGTCTTCGTGGGGCGCGAGCAACCGACGCATCCGGGCGCGGGCGCGGGGCTCGTCGTCGACCACCAGGGCACGGATCTTCATGGTTCCTCCACGGGAAGGGTCAACACGACCCGGCTGGGTGCGGTCTCGATGCGGAGCTGGGCCGCCCCCTCGGGCCACCCCAGCCGGGCGCGCTCGGCCACGTTGCGCAGGCCCCCGGGGTGGGCATCGTCGTCGAGGGGGTCGTGGACGTGACGTCGGATCGCCTCGGGCACCCCGGGTCCATCGTCTTCGACCACGACCTCCACGACGTCGCCGCGGCGGTGGGCCGAGACCCGTACGGTGCCGCCGTCCACTCGGCTCGCCACGCCGTGCTGAACCGCGTTCTCGACCAGCGGCTGCACCAGCAAGCCCGGGATCAAGACCTCAGCGGCCGCCGGATCGAGGTGGAGCTCGAAGGTGAGGCGCTCCCCGAGCCGCGCGTGCTCGATGCGCAGCAGCCGCTGCACGACGTCGAACTCCGCGCGCAGCGGGACCCGCTGTGCCGAGTGGTCCAGCACGTAGCGCATCATCGACGCCAGATCGGTGACCAGGTCTTCCGCCTGGTCTTCGTCCTCGTGCACGACCTCGGCGAGGGTGTTGAGCGTGTTGAACAGGAAGTGAGGGTTGATCTGCGCCGACAGCGTGGCGAGCCGGCTCTCCAGCGCCCGCTTCTGGGCAAGAGCCAGGCGGTCCGACGCCCCACGAACCTCGATGGCCAGACGCTGATGGGTGTAGGCCAAGCCCCCGACCGCGGTGGCCAGTAGCCCCGCCGAGGCCAACAGGGCGAGGACCCGAGGCCAGCGCAGCACCAGGTACGGCAGGCCCCCGGTGAGTCCGGTCATGGCCACCACGAACAGCACCCCGACCACGAACACACCGCCGTCGAGCCAGCCGGTCACGAAGGAGGGGAGGTCGGCCCACGAGGCCCGCACCACCCGGGTCACCACCCCCGACACGCCCACCGCCCACAGCACCGTCAGGCCCCAAGGGCCCTCGTGGAGGAACAACGAAGCGGCGAGGCCCACCAGGAGCCCCGCCGCCGCCACCCCGACCGTGCGGGCCCGGATCAGCGGGCGTCCCGGAGCGTCATCCATGCGGCGCCCATGCCGAGGAAGGTCGCCGCGAACCAGGCCAGACCCCCGAGCCAGGGAATCGAGCACACGACCACCAGGATGGCCAGGCCCACAGCCATCGACAGCAGGGGCGTGCCCAGCGCGTTGGGACGGAAGCGACGCAGCACGCCGTCCCCGATGGCCTGGGCGGTGAAGATCTGGGCGACGTACAGCGCGACCCCGAGGACCGCGAAGCCGAGCAGGCCCAGCGGGAAGGGAACCACGGTCACCAAGGCGAGCAGCGAGCCGACGCCGAGCACACTGGCGGCGACGAAGCCCACCCCCAAGCTCTGGCCCGGATGGCTGACGACCCGACGACCGACCGCAGCCAGGCGGCCCGCGGTCGCCTGGAGCATCAAGGCGCCCACCGCGAGCTTCGTCAGGAAGCTCCACACCGTCATGACCGACCACCACAGGGCCATGGAGACGACCGAGCCCGACGATGCCTCGGCGGCAGGGGAGCCATCGACTTCGACCACATCCTCGGTGTACTCGACGTCCCCACCGACGACCGCCTCGAGGGCCGGGAAGGTGGCCACCGCGGCGTAGTCGAGGTCCCCAGCGATGGTGCCTCCGTCACGAACCGATACCTCCCCCGCCTGCAACTCAGCGTCGCCGAGCACTGGGGCTTCGAGCACCAGGCGGCCCACGCCGGCTTGAAGGTCGCCGCCGACCAGCCCCTGCACGGTGAGCACCTCGGCACCGGCGTGCACGTCGCCGCCGACGCTGCCGTTGGGGGTGATGCGCACCTGGGCGCCCAGGGCGTACAGGTCGCCGGAGATGGCCGCGTCCACCGTGACCATCTCCCCCATCGCGTACACATCGCCCATCACGGGCGACGACACGTCGAGGGACTGGGCCATCAGGAAGGCGTTGTCGCCCACCTCGGCGTCCACGCTCACCGTCTGGCCCATCGCGAACACGTCGTTGCTCGGCGCGTCGATGGCCACGGTCTCGTCCATGAAGGCCACGGTCGGCCAGCGGGGCGGCACCGGTGCCTCGGGCACGGCGGGCGCGGCGGGCACCTCCGGCACGGCGGGCACCTCCGGCACGGCGGGCACCTCCGGCACGGCGGGCATCTCCGGCATGGGTTGGGCAAGGGCAGCGGCGACAAGGGCGAGAGCGACGGTCATCAGTAGCCTCCAGTGAAGACCACATGGGCCGGCACGATGGGGAGCGCCGTGAGACTACCGCTGAGCGGTCGCTCCGACCGGTGAATGGTCGACGCGCGCCGGTCGCCCCTCCCATCGGGACCTCCTTCGCAACCCAGGAGTGCCCCCACGCGGCGACCAAACCTGGCATCCTCGAACAGTACGAGGGGGGTGCCGTGAAGGGAATCATGTTCAGCGAGTTCGTCGAGTGGGTGGAGCGCACCTGGACGCCAGACACCGCTGATCAGATGCTCGACGCCACCGAGCTCGCCTCGATGGGGGCCTACACGGGCGTCGGCACCTACGACCACCGGGAGATGCTGGCCCTGGTCACCACGCTCGCAAGGCTCACCGAGCAGCCCGCGTCGGACTTGGTTCGCGGTTTCGGCCGGGATCTGTTTCCTCGCCTGGCCCAGGGCCACCCCGACACCCTGGCCCACGCCGACGACGCCTTTGCGCTGCTGAATCGGCTCGAAGCCCACATCCATCCCGAGGTGCGCAAGCTGTACCCAGGAGCCGAGGTGCCCTCGTTCTCTGCCCGAAGCGACGACCGCTCGATGCAGCTCACGTACCGCTCCCCCCGCCATCTCGCCGACCTCGCCGAGGGCCTGATCGAGGGCTGCGCAGCCTGGTTCGACGAGGCCCTCACCATCCGTCGCCAGGAGCAGGACGACGGCTCGACCTGCTTCCACATCGAGCGTCCCCGTGGCGGATGAGCGTCTCGAGCGTCTCGAGCGTCGGGCCCAGCGGGAGCGCATGGCCCGCAAGGAGGCCGAGCGACTGCTGGAGGCCAAGTCAAGGGAGCTCTACGAGGCCAACCAAGGACTCATCGCCGCCCGGGACGAGCTCGAGCAACGAGTGAAGGACCGCACCGTCGAGCTCGCGAACGCCCTCATCGGCGCTCAGCGCGCCAGCGACGCCAAGAGCACGTTCCTGGCCCACATGAGCCACGAGCTCCGCACGCCCCTGACCGCCATCCTCGGCTACACCAGCGACCTGCGGGAGGCGTCGCCGTCGGTCGAGCTCGACACCGTGCACCGCAATGCCTCCCACCTCCTGGAGCTCATCAACGAGGTCCTCGACCTGGCGAAGGTGGAGTCGGGCACGCTGGAGATGCGCCCCGCCGCGACCGACGTCCATGGCCTGCTCCACGACCTCGTCGCCACCATCGAGCCCCAGGCGCAGGCCAAGAGCTTGGCGTTCCAGCTCCACATCGCACCCGACGTGCCCGACGAGGCGCCCCTCGATGCCGTGCGCGTCCGGCAGGTGCTGCTCAACCTGCTCGGCAACGCCCTGAAGTTCACCGAGCGCGGCCACCTGAGGCTCCAAGCCCGTCGGCCCGCCCCCCATCGCTTGGCCATCGAGGTCCTCGACACCGGCCGAGGCATCCCCGAGGACGCCCTCGGCACCTTGTTCGAGCCCTTCGTGCAGGTCTCAGGCCGGCCCGCCCAAGGCACGGGGCTCGGGCTGGCCATCTCCGCCCGCTTGGTCCGCGCCATGGGGGGCACGCTGGAGGTGCAGAGCGAGGTAGGGCGTGGAAGCTGCTTCCGGGTGGAGCTCCCCCTCGCGGCGGCGGAAGCCCCGCGCGCGTCCGTGACCCCGACGGCTTCGCTGCCCGAAAGCCCCCTCGCCGGGCGGCGGATCCTGCTGGCCGACGATGCCCCCGACAGCCTTCGGCTCCTCGAGCGCTGGTGCCGGCGCGCCGGCGCCGAGACCCACGCCGTCCATGACGGCGAGCAAGCCCTCGCGGCACTGGCCGACCCTTTCGACCTGGTGCTCATGGACATGCAGATGCCCGTGTTGGATGGACTCGAGGCCACCCGACGGCTGCGCGCGACCGGCGACGACACCCCCGTCGTCGCCCTCACCGCCAACACGATGGCTGAGGACCAGCTCGCGTGCCTACGGGCGGGGTGCGATGGGTTCCTGGCGAAGCCCGTCGAGCGGGAGCGCCTGCTGCGGACCGTGCTGCACCACCTGGCGCACCGCGCGGGCCGGTGATCCGTCACCCCCCTTGGATGGCCGCCATCACCTTCGCCTGGTTCGCTGCATCGTGGACCGTGGGGTGCAGGGCACCCACCTGCTGGTTCGTGTCGATGTAGGTGCCGGACTTGCCCTCGAGGGTGTCCGACGTCGCCGCGAAGATGCTGGAGCGGGCCGCGAGGCCGGCGCTCTTGCCCGCGTCATCCTTGGGGATGAGGAAGCGAAACACCGGCCAGGCCGGGCGCATGAACCACGGCAGCGACGACGGCGTCATCGCCTGGGTCATCGCGGTGCTGGCGCGGCCCGGGTAGACGATCGACAGGTAGATGCCGTCCGGCTCGAGTTCTTTGGCCAGGGCCAGGGACATCGCCTCTTCGGCACGCTTCGTCATCGTGTAGTTCACCAGGGGCACGAAGCCCTTCTCCGACTGCAGGTCCGAGGGGTCGAAGGGACCCGACGCCTTGCCGCCGGTGAGGTTGATCACCCGTGCGGGCGCGCCGGCCTTCAGGGCGGGCTTCAGGCGCTGGGTGAGCTCGTAGGGGGCCACCACGTTCACCGCGAAGTCCAGCTCGAAGCCATCGTCGGTGACCGTGCGCTCCTGGGCCATCATGCCCGCGTTGTTCACGAGCACGTCGATGCGCTCGAGCTTCGCGAGCAGGGCGTCGGCCAGAGCGTGAGCCCCCGCCTTCGTGGACAGGTCCCCCGTGACCAACTCCACGGCCTCGTTGCCACTCTCTTGCTGGATGTGGGCCACCGCGGCAGCGCCCCGTTCAGCGTTCCGCCCGGTGACGACGACACGGGCGCCGGTCTTGGCGAGGCCGATGGCGGTGTGCTGGCCGATGCCGCCTGTGCCGCCCGTGATGACGATGATCTTGTCCATGCTTGGCTCCTCGAGGTCGGCGCAGCATACGGGGGACAGGCACCAAGGACCAAGGGGTAGAGTGCGCCATGGTCGACAGCGGCACAGCGGGTACGCTCCTCATCCTGGGTCTCCTCGTGTTGTTCGGCTGGGCCTCCCATGCCCTGGGCGAGCGAACCCACGTCCCACGGGTCACGCTGCTGCTCCTCGTCGGCGTGCTGATCGGCCCCTCCGCGCTGCACCTGGCGCCCGACGATGTCGGCGGGTGGTTTCCCCTCATTGCCCACATCTCCCTCGCGATGGTCGGGTTCCTCCTCGGCGAGCACCTCGTCGCCTCGGTCGTGAACGGCGCCGGGCGCCTCGTGATGGCCGTGGCCGTGGGGGTCGCCTTGGCGACCGCTTTCCTGGTCTCCGCGACCCTGATGTTGCTTGGGAGCCCCCCCGCCCTGGCCTTGCTCCTCGGGGGCATCTCCACCGCGACAGACCCCGCGGCGTCGATGGACGTGGTGCGGGAGGGTCGAGCGGAGGGGCCGCTCACCAAGACGTTGTTGTCGGTGGTCGCAGTCGACGACGGCGTCGGCGTGCTCTTGTTCAGCGTGCTGTTGGTCGCGGCCCAGGCCACCCTGGCCCTCGACGGCACCACCGATGCCAGTGCCCTGTGGGGCGCGGGTCGAGAGATCGGGCTGTCCGTCGTGATCGGGGCGGGCCTGGGCCTGCCCATGGCCTGGGCGACCGGTCGCCTACGAAAAGGCGAGCCGGCGCTCCCCGAGGCCCTCGGCTTCGTGCTCGTGTGCGGGGGCCTGTCGTCGATGTTCGATGCCTCGTACCTGATCTCCTGCATGAGCATGGGGGCAGTGGTGGCCGCCACGGCCCGCCACCACACCCGACCGTTCCACGCCATCGAGAACGTCAGCGAGCCCTTCCTGGCCAGCTTCTTCGTGCTCGCGGGCATGGAGCTCGACTTGGCGTCGCTGCCCCAGATCGGGGTGGTTGGCGTGGCGTATTGCCTGGCCCGGGTCGCCGGCCGCATCGTGGGCGGGCGTTTGGGGGCGGTGGTCGGTGGGGCGACGGAACCGGTGCGCTCCCGCATCGGCCTCACGCTCCTGCCCCAAGCCGGGGTGGCCCTCGGGCTGGCCCTGGTAGGGGCAGAGCGGTGCCCGGAGGTGCGCACCGAGCTTCTGGCCTTGGTCGTCGCCACCACCGTGGTGTTCGAGCTGGTCGGCCCCCTCGTCACCCGCTGGCAGCTGGGGGCCGCGGGGGAAATGGGCGCCGCCCGCGCCGAGGCCTGAGCGCCATCAACGGTGGTCGGGCCGCACCCGCAGCACGAAGGTGCTCCCCACCCCTGGCTCGCTGGTGGCCGTGAGGCTCCCCCCCATGCGCACCGCCAGCTGGCGGGTCAGCGCCAGGCCAATGCCCGTTCCGCCGCTCGATGTACTCGCCTGGGCGAAGGGCTCGAACATGCGGGACAGCGTCTGCGGCGCCATGCCGATGCCCGTGTCCACCACCCGGAAGGTCCACATCGGACCACCCTCGAACTCCAGTCGGATCGTTCCCTTCTTCGTGAACTTCGCCGCGTTGGCCACCAGGTTGATGAGGCACTGCCGCAGGCGCCGGCCGTCCACCTCGCCGATGGCTTCCGTCACGGGCATCTCGAGGGCGTTGTCGTGGTCGGCCACCTGGGGACGCGTCGCCGCTTCGACGTCCGCGAGCACCGTGGCCACCTCAGTCGGCTGCAGGTCGAGCTCCATCCGCCCGGCGTCCACCTTCGACAGGTCCAAGGCGTCGTCCACCAACGACATCAAGTGCGCGCCGCTGAGCCGGAGGTACTCCACGTCTTCCCGAAGCTCCTCCACGGGCACGCCCAGATCGATCTGCTCCTGGAGCAGATCGGTGTAGCCGAGGACGGCCTGGAGCGGGTTCCGCACCTCGTGGGTCAGGGTCGAGGCGTAGTCGGCGATGGCATCGCTTCGAGCCGCCAGCAGCGCCGCGTCGGCCCGGGCCGCAGCCGCCTCCCGGGTCGAGGCCTCAGCCACCACGCTCGGCGCCGACATGCCGGCCAGGAGGATGTTGAACATGGCCACCGAGAACGCGAACAGGAGCACGTTCGGGTCGTCGTTCAGCCGGAGGAACGGGAAGTCCAAGGCGTGCAGGCACATCACGAGCGCCGCGCCCCACAGCACCCGGCCCGCCGTGCTCATATCGCGCACGTGTCCGCGCAGGGTCCAGAGCAGCCACAACCCCATCCCCATGATGCCCAAGGTGCTCGCCATCGCGTACACCTCGAAGGGCATCCCCACGGCCCACAACCCCACGCAGCCCACGATGCCCAGCGTCCATATCTGCAGCCAGCGGAGGTACGGCGTGTCGGTGCCCGTGATGGCCCCCAACAACCCGAGGATCGGCATGAGCGTGACCACGCCCGTGGCGGTCGCCAGCGCGATGACCAGGGGGTGGCCCTGCCCTGCGACCGCGAGCACCACCAGCTGCGCGCTGCTTCCAGCGAAGATCAGAAAGGACAGTCGACTGACCGGCGAGGGAGCGCTCCACCACATCGTCCCCGTGAAGCCCGTCAGCACGAGGAGCAACGTCAGGTAGATGGGGATGAGAAGCTCGACAATGGCGATGCTGGACATGGCTTCCGGGAGCGAGGGGCCAGGCTACCTCAAGGCAGCGCGACCTGCCCACGTCTCATGCGGTGGGGGTCGCGGTAGGGGGGGGGTCAGACCGGAAGGGGTCAGACCGGAAGGGGTCGAACCGGACGGCCCGCGGGCCTGCCATACTGCCCCCATGCTGACCCTGCTCTTCCTGGCCTGCGCGCCGACCACCCCCTCCTCGTCTGTTCCCGTCGACGCCACCGACACCCCATCGGAGACCGCCGAGACCGGCACCTCCCCGGGCTGCGAAGGCGACGACGGCGGCACGGCCGACTTCACCATCCAGCCCTACCTGCAGCAGGTCGGCCCCACCGAGGCTTGGATCCTGTGGGAGACCGTCGACGGCGTCGGCAGCCGGGTCGACTTCGGCGTCGACGGCCTCGACACCGTCGCTTGTGGAGAGCGCGTGCCCACCCTCCCAGGCGGCGACCCCGACGACTCCCTCACCCAGGTCCATGCCACCGCACTGCAGGGCCTCAGCCCCGACACCGTCTACCAGTACCAGGCCCGCACCGGGGAGAGCGCCAGCGCCGTCCAGCACTTCCGCACCGCCCCGCTCCCCGACGCCGAGAAGGGCTTCCACCTCGTCGCCATGTCCGACAGCCAGCTCGACAGCCGTCACCCCGAGGTGTTCGGGGACCTCCTCCGCAACGGCGTGATGCCTGTGCTCGAGGCCGAAGGCGACGCCGCCTTCGTGCTCTTCCCCGGCGACTTGGTCGACAACGGGTGGCTCATCGACGAGTGGCACGACGAGTTCTTCGGGCCCGGTGCCGAGCTGTGGGGCCGCAGCCCGGTCTACCCAGCCATCGGCAACCACGAAGGCGCCAGCCCTCATTACTTCCGCTACTTCCACCTGCCCGAAGAAGACGAGCTCCACGAGCATGCCTGGCACCAGGACCACAGCAACCTCCGGGTCGTCGCCCTCGACTCCAACGGCTTCAAGGAAGACGAGCAGCTGGCTTGGCTCGACGCCCAGCTGGCCGACGCGTGCACCCAGCCCCACCTCGACTTCGTCTTCGCGCAGCTCCACCACCCCATGCAGTCCGAGCTGTGGACCCCAGGGGAGTCCGACTTCACCACCGAGGTCGTCGGGCGACTCGAGGCGTTCACCGAGAGCTGCGGCAAGCCCAGCGTGCACTTCTTCGGCCACACCCACGGCTACTCCCGGGGGCAGAGCCCCGAGCACCAGCACCTCATGGTCAACGTCGCCAGCGCGGGTGGCGCCCTGGACCGCTGGGGGGAGCAACCCCAGGTCGACTACGACGCCTTCTCGGTCAGTCAGGACACCTACGGCTTCGTCACCGTGCACGTCGAGGCCGGCGACGCCCCGAGCTTCCGGCTGACCCGCTACGACCGCGGCACCCCCGAAGTGCCCGTAGACAACATCGTCTCCGACCAGATCACCGTGCTTCGCTACAACACGCCACCCGAGGTCCCGGAGCCGCTGCCCGTGACCACGAGCTGCCCGACGACGCTGGCCGTGGCAGGCTTCGTGGACCCCGACGGCCATGGCCACCAGGCAAGCCAGTGGCAAGTCGACGCCGACTGCAGCTTCACCGAGCCGCTGGTCGACCGCTGGCGGCAGCAGCGCAACGAGTACGGCGGTGTCGACCTGCAGGCCGGCGACGACCTGCTGGACGAGGTCGTGGAGATCGAGGGCGCGGCGTGCTGGCGGGTGCGCGTGCGGGATGCGCACCTGGCGTGGTCGCCGTGGAGCGCGCCGGAGCAGGTCGACGTTCCCCCCTGTCCGTGACCCGGTCGAGTCGAGTGCGCCTAGTTCGACGCAGAGCGCTCCGGCCAGGCACGCTCGAGCCGGTCCACGATCGCCTGGAGCGCATCGACCAGGTCACGCTCGAGCTCCGCCTGCCGCTCGGAGAACCGCCGAACCTCCTTCTCCACCGCCCCTGCTTGACGGGTCAGCGGCCCTGCGTCCGTCTCGGCCGCGGCCAGGGACTGACGGAGCCCCTGGAGCTGCGTCTCGGCGCGGGCTCGGGACGCCTGGGTCTCCGCCAGCCGCTTCGCCACGCGGTCTCGTTCGGCGGAGAGCTCCACCAGGTCCGACAGCACGTCGTCCCCCGCCACCCCGGCCTCCTGCCAGTCCCTCCACTGGGCGGTGGACACCGCCGCCGGTGTCAGCGACGTCGGGGTGCGCAGGTCGACTCGCACGACGTCGTCGTGGGTGCCTGGAGGGACGTCGAGGACCACGTAGGTGTCACCGGTGTGGCGGTCGAGCTCGGTGCGCCGGGCATCGCCGACGTCGCCGGTGATCGACAGGCCGACCCACACGTCCCGCGACCGCCCACTCCGGTTGCGGAGCTCGAAGCGATGCTCCGTGGCTGAGACGCGGTCCACCCACAGACGCCTGCCCTCGTAGCGCAGATCGGCGTCGGCCTCGGGCAAGGCCTCGGTCGTGTGCTGGAGGCTCACGTCCAGCTCGTGCCCGACGGTCACCATCTGGGTCTCGGTGGGCTTGAGCCTCCGCAGCTGAGCCTCGCCCTCGAGGCCCTTCTTCCGGACGACCGTGAGCACCCCGGCGGGCAAGGTTCGCTTCGTGTCGTTGACCAGCCACACGCCGGTGCGAGCCTCGGGGGCCGCCGAGCCGAACACGACCACCGACTCGGCGTGCAGGTCCTCGCCCAGCATCGGGACCATCGCCGAGTGCCGCGCCGGCAGATCGACACGCCGGTCCACGACGTACACGAACTGGGACGGCGTCTCGACGGGGGGCGCGGTCTTGCCGCGCCGGGCCACCGGCCCCCCCACGCCCTGGCCGCGGACGCTCGCCGCCATGCCCCCACCGCCTCTGCCGGAGCCGAAGGAGCCCATCCCGCCCGAGCCGGACGACACCGAGAGGCCGCGCTCGACCTTCCACATCTCGTCGACGGTGCCCTGAGAGAGCTGCGCCACGGTGGCCAGGTCGCGGTCGGGGGTGCGGAGCTCGCGGTCGGCGTACCGAGGGGCGGCCAGGGGGTAGAGGAAGCTGTCGGGTTCGCCGTTGGCGAGCTCCACCCGGACGCCACGCCAGTCCTCGTCGGTGGTGTTGTGCACCAGCGCCCAGCCGGCCAGGACCGCCTGGTCGTCGTCCGTCTGGTGCAGCCGGTACGACACCCGCCACACCGGCGCCTCAGCGACGTAGCCGAGGGCGAGCTGCCCCGAGCGATGCAGCTGCAGACCGAGCCCCTTGGGGCGGGCCGCACGGTGGGCCATGCGGGACTTGGCGGCCTGGGTCAGCCGGGCCGTCACGGCGGGATCGATCGCCTGGACCGCGCCCAACCCCTCGGTGACCTGCCGCTGCACGGTGCCGTCTGCGGCCAGCAGCGTGAGGGCGAAGTGGGGAAGCAGCAGGGCCGCATCGATGTCCGTCGGTGTGGCGCGGGGGAGCGGGCCCTCGACGTCGAGGAGGAGCCCCCGGGTGGTGTCCCCGTCGGTGCTGAGGTCCACCTGCTCGCCCACCAGAGCCTGCAGGGCCTCGCGGTAGCCGAGGGGTTCGTCGGCCACCAGGCCCGCGTTCACCCGGGCGGCATCCCCCGCCTCGGCGCTCGGAAAGGTGATGGCGTCGAGCTCGACGGTGCCCCCGAGGACCACCAAGCTCTTCAGGGCGTCGTCGAGGTGGGAGGTGGGGACGGGGAGTTCGGCGTCTCCCTGGACCACGCCCCGGCGCTCGAACCACGCGACGCCCGTCTCGTAGAAGCGGATGCGGTGCACGGGCAGCACCTCGTTCGCCAGGGCGGACGACAGCAACAGGATGGACAGCACGAGCACCTCCAGGCGTAGGTCGACCCCACCCCTGCCCAGCGGTTGCGGTGCACCGAGGGAGTTGACGAACCCCGGGCACCCGTCAACACCGGGTCAGCTCACGGCGCCTTGCTCGCACAGGTCAGGCCGGCCTCCACCAGTGCCTCGTAGGAGGCGTCTGCGGGAACGGCCCCGGTCAGCGTCTTCCACGCCCCATGGGCCACCTCGCCGAGGAGCGGGGCCCCGTACGCGGTGCGGCTCGCGTCGGTGCTGTCGGGGTCGAAGGCGACCAGGCACGCCGCGCCGCCGTCTCCTTTGTAGACCGCACCGAACCACGGCGGGGCCCCTCGGGCCACCAGCTGCGCATCCCAAGCGCCCGCCGCGTGAGGGCACGCGCTCGGGTAGCGGGCGTCGCAGGCCTGCTGGAGGAGCTGGAAGGCCAGCCCTCGGTCGTTCCCTCCCCGCTGCAGCAACAGCCCGGCGTGCCATGCATCCGCCGCCGAGCACACTGCGCCGGACGCCACCGCACCCGCCGCGAGCCCTCGACGCACCTCGGTGCGGGCCGCCCGGACCGCCGGGGCCTCCTTCGTCCGGTCCTTCGCGTCGGCCCGCGCCGCCTCGGCCAGCTGCCGCGACACCCAGGAGTCCGGCTCGACGCAGCCCACCGGATCGGGCGTCTCTGGCGGCGCACCGCGGGGGGCGACCGGTCGGTCGCAGGGGGCGAAGCGAAGGGTGAGGGACGTCGGCGCCTGGGCCCCATCGGGGGTGCCAGACACGTCGACCACGGGCCCGTCCACCCCGCGGGCGTAGGTCAGCTTCTGGGGAAAGTCGTGCTCGGGGTCGGCGAAGACCAAGCGGTCGGGCCCCTCGTCCACCAGGGGGAAGGCGTGGGATGCCTGCCCTTTGGGGTGGATCACCAGGGTGCGCACGCCATCCAGGTCGCCGAGCCACAGGTGCTCCCAGGACACGCCCCAGTCCCCGTCGCACACCGAGTGACCCAGGGCGATGCCCGCCCGGGACTCGGACCACACCTCCCGGCACTGAGGGTCCTCGTGGGTCGTCCAGCAGCCCACCATCCAGGAGGGCAGCGGGTCGACGGACGTGGGGGGACTGGCGAGGGCTTGGAGGAGGAGGAACCACATGGGCGCCACCCTACCCGGCGGTGTGGGAGGGGCTCCACCGATTGGATGAGACACCCGCTCGCTTGACGCGTCTCCTGGGGGCACGGGGCCGACACCGTCCCCCACAAAGGAGAAAAACGATGATGAATTCTTGGACCAAGGGTGCCCTTTTGGGTGCCGGACTTGCAGCGATGATGGGCCTGACCCTCGCAGGCCAGGTGGTGCCCGTAGCGTGGGCCAACAGCGGCATTTCGATCGAACAGTACGCCCAGGAGTCGGGATACTTTTCGGTTCCAAGTGAGTATCGACAGAGCGCGGTAGCGTTCGGCCTGGCACGGGAGATTCGTGACTCGCTCGGCCAGGAGCGCGTGAACGAGCTCGAGATGGTGGAGAGCACCAGCGAGCTCGTGCTCTACCTGGAGCAGGTGGTGAGCGAGTGCGCCGAGTGCCCGATCGCCGAGGAGATGCTCCTCGGCGCCAACGTCGGGCAGCCCGGCATCCCCGGGAAGCACTACGGCGGCGCCATCCTGGATGCGGCCGAGAGCTTCCAGGTGGCGGCCCTCTGCGGCGGCGGCGGCGGCTCCACGCCCCCTCCCCCCGACAACCCCCTCGAGTGCCTCTACAACTGGGGAGTGCACATCGGCCCGGTGGACTCGGAGTGCGGCGGCATGCCGGAACGCTTCTGCCCGGACGAGCCGGAGCCCGGAGACGGGGACCCGCCCAGCGACGAGCCGGAGACCGAGCCCGAGCTGTTCTGAAACCGATCGTCCGGCCCCCTCGCGGGGCCGGGCCTGCCCTGGGAGCCCCATGTCGACCCGTCTCTTCCTGCTGCCCGCCCTGCTGCTCGGCTGCGCACCGAGCGCGCCGCCCGCGCCTCATGCCCCCGGGGTGAAGGCCCGTGCCACCCAGCTCCCAGCCACGGTCGACGCCTTCATCGACCAGAAGCCCAGCGATGCCTGCGCAGACGAAGCCCAGCGAGGCGCCGAGGGCGCCCGAGCGCTCTTCACCGCAGCCTCCAAGCTCCACACCTGGCCCGTTCACTACCCCTCCGTGGTCAGCCACCGGCTCCTGGCGTGCGGCCGAGACTGCCCCACCGAGGGCAACGACGACGGCCTTCTGGACGACTGGTTCATGGGGCACCTCACGGAGGATGACGCCCCGAAGCTGCACCGTGGCGAGCTCCTCGCCCTCGCGGCCGAGCTCGATCTCCGACCAGGCAAGCCCCTGCGCTTCGCGTCCGGCTCCTACGCCACCGTGGGCGAGCTCCTCGCCGATGCCGCGGCCACTCATGCCGTCCCACCAACGACCCTGTGGGACGGACGCGAAGGAACGAAGGGCGCCGTGTACGGCTGGGAGCTGCAGGCGTTCTGCCAATACCTCGGCCCCGTCGGCGCGATCCGAGACGGCTGGACCGTGCCGGAGGCCGTCGCGGCCGTCGCGGCCATCGGCCCCAACACCCACACCGAGGCAGGCACCCACGACTTGGAAGGCCTTGCCTTGTGCATGGCCGAGTCCCGCGGGGTGGACCTTCCCGCCGAAGCCGACCGGGTCTATGGCGAGGTCGAGACCGTGCTGAACCGCCGCCTCGACCAGGATCTCGCCCAGGCCGTCGATGGCCAGCTCTATCGGGACGACGACAGCTTCGACGGCTGCAGCTCGGACAGCATCGCCTGCGACCACCTCGCGATGTTGCTTCGACAGGCCCACTTCGTGGAGTGGAGCAGTCTGGCGGAGCCGTCCTGCACAGAGCCCTACCGGGCCGCCCTCACCCGCTTCGCCGACCTCACCGAGGCCACGAGGACCGCACTGGACGACCCCGACGCCCTCGAGTCCACCCAAGACCCCATGTCGGCCCTGACGGTGCTGGCCTCCACCCACGCCCTGCACGCTGGACGGCGCCTCGCCTGGCGCTACGGCGAGGAGCGCTAGCCATGCATCCCGTCTTCGTCGCCTTCGGGCAGTACCAGGTGCCGAGCTACGTCGTCGGCCAGATCGCGGCCATCGTCACCGTCGCCTTCTACGCCCACCATCGGCGGCGCCAAGTCCAGCTGCCGGCGTCCATCGGGCTCGACCTGGGGCTCATCGTGCTCGCGGCCATCCTCTTCGGGGGCCGCCTCGAGTGGCTGCGGCAGACGGGCACGGAGCTCACCATGGCCAGCGCCTGGTGGATCGCCACCCGCGGCGGCTTCTCCTTCTTCGGCGTCCTGGCCATCGCGCTCCCGGCCACGGCGCTCTACGCGCGGCGGCATGGCCTCCCCGTCCTGTCGTTCTGGGATGCCCTGGTGCCGGCCCTCCCCCTCGGGCTCGCGGTGTACCGGCTGGGCTGCGTCGCGGCCGGCTGCTGCTACGGCACGCCGTGCTCGCTCCCATGGGCCATCACCTACCCAGACCACCCCTGGACGGCCGCCCCGGCAGGCATCCCACTGCACCCCACGCCCGTCTACGAGTTGCTGGGTTCCCTCGTCCTCTTCGCCGTCGCCCGGCACACGCGCCCGTCCGGGGGGGCGGCCATCGCCAAGGTGTTGGCCGGCTTCCTGGTGCTCCGCCTCGCGGTGGACCTCGGTCGCGGCGACTCCGCCGACCGGTACCTGGCCCCCGATCTGCTCGGGCCCGTGCTGACCCAAGCCCAGGGCTGGTGCCTCCTCGGCCTTGCCGCCATCGCCGCTGCCGCCGCGTTCCAGCTCCGCTCCGCCCGTGAGGTGTCCCATGGATAGTCGCGCCTACCAAGCCTTGTTTCTCGGAGGCATCCCCACACGCCGCGTCCTGGCGGGCCTGTGGGAGCGTCGCGGAGAGCTCGCAGGAGCTCGCACCCTCAACCTCCCTGCGGTGGCGACCCTCGTGGGCTCGAGCCTCGCGACGAAGCCGATGCGGACTTGGGAAGGTCTCCGCCATCGTCGCCGAGCCGAGCCCCTCGCGATGCCTCCGGTCCATGTCCTCGGCCACTGGCGCAGCGGGACGACGTTCCTGCACTACCTGCTGAGCCAAGACCCCCAGTTCGCCTACGTGCAGAACGTGCACGCGATGTACCCGCACCACTTCCATACCCTCGGTCGTTCCACAGCAACAGCCATGCCTGCGACGCGCCCCATGGACGACGTGCGCTGGGCGCTGGACAGCCCTCAAGAGGAGGAAATCGCCCTCGCAAAGATGGTTCCGTGGTCCTTCTTCTCCGCGCTCCTCAGCCCACACCTCGCCGAAGAAGGCTTCGCATCCACCGTCCTTCTCGACGGCCTCACCACCGCCCAGCTCCGCCGTTGGGAGCGGGCCTACTCGGGCTTGCTGGGCAAGGTGTCCGCAGCCCAGCAAGGTCGCCGCCTGCTGCTGAAGAACCCAGCCAACACCGGGCGCATCCGTCACCTCCAGCGGGTCACGCCAGGCGCTCGGTTCCTGGCCATCCATCGCCACCCCTACGCCGTCTTCGCGTCCATGCGCTCGTTCTACGCCTCCCTCCACGGCCTCCTGGGCCTGGCGGAGGCGCCCAGCGACGATGTCACCGAGCGCCTCATCCTCACCGGCTACGCCCAGCTCATGCACAGGTACCTCCGCGACCGCGCCGCAGTGCCGCCGAGCCGGCTCGTGGAGGTCCGGTACGAGGCGTTGTGCGACGACCCCGAAGCCGTGGTCGGCAGCATCTACGAGGGGCTGGACCTCGGCCCACGCGCCCAGGGGGAGCAGGCTGCGCGCACCTACCTGGCACAGGCCGGGCCCTATCGCCGCTCTCACCGCACGCTCTCGGAACGCGAGCGCCAGCTCGTCCACACCCACTGGGGCTTCGCCTTCGACGCCTTCGACTACCCGCGAACCACAGGAGGCGTCTGATGCGCATCTTCCTCACGGGCGGCACTGGCCTCGTCGGCCACGCCCTCACCGAACGCCTCCTGATGCAGCCCGACGTCGAGCTCGACGTGCTCGTGCGCGACCGCGGAGGTCGCTCGGCCATGGAGCGCTTCGGGGAGTGGCTGAACGCACACCCCGCGGCCCGTGGGCGCGCCATGCCCGTGGTGGGCGACCTGAGCCATCCCCGATTCGGCTTGGACGAAGCCCCGTGGCAGGCCCTGGCGGCGCGCACCCAGGCCATCGCCCACGTGGGCGCCAGCGTGGACCTCACAGCGTCGCTCGCCGCGGCCCGACGCACCAACGTCGTCGGCACCGAGACGGTCATCGAGCTCGCCCAGGCCGCACGCCGTCATCGAGGCGACGTCGTGCTGCACCACGTCAGCACCGCCTATGTCGCGGGGCAGCGAACCGGCGCCATCCGTGCCCCAGAGCTCTTCCGCGGCGTTCGCTTCACCAACGGCTACGAGCAGTCCAAGCACGAGGCCGAGCAGCGGGTGCGGGAGAGCGGCCTTCCCGCCGCCATCTACCGGCCATCCATCGTCGTCGGCGACAGCCAGACCGGGTGGACCAATGCGTTCAACGTCATCTACGCCCCGATCCGGCTGTGCTACCTGGGCCGACTGCCCATCTACCCGGCGACCGACGAGCCCACCCTCGACATCGTGCCTGTCGACTACGTCGCCGACGCGCTCGCCTTCGGCATCCTGCACCCCGACGCCGTGCGCGGGCACACGTTCCATCTGGCGGCTGGACGCGGAGCGAGCGTGTCGAGCCGCCAGCTGGCTCGGTGGGTCGCTTCCCATCTCGAACAGCTGGTCGACGAGCACGGCCTGCGCAACCCCCGGAGATTCCGGCCCGTGCCCGTGCCCGTGCCCGTCTTTCGGGCCGGCGCGTGGCTGCGCCGACGGCAGGGAGGGGACACCCGCTTCTTGGACACCTTCGCCACCTTCCTCGACTACCTCGCCTACCCCAAGGTCTTCGACACCACGTCGAGTCAGGAGGTCTTCGGGGCCCACGGCATTCGGCCGCCCCGCCTCGAGGACTACCTGGAGGTGCTGTGCAGGTACGCCGTGGACACCCACTTCGGCCGCAGCACCACCCCGCGGCACGTCGACGTCGCGGCGCGAACGAGAGGACGCTCCGAGCGACGGTGGAAGCTGACCGGATAGTGTCGGCTGGCCAAGCAGCCTGGTCCGACGCTACCCCTGCTCGACCCGCCGCTTCAGCGACGCCAGGAACTGGCCGTAGTTCTCGGTCAGGGTCCCGCGAACCGCTGGGTACACAAGCCGCCCAAGAGCGCCCTCGAAGCGCTCGAAGTGCTCGACGCGGGTGCCCTCGCCATCCGGCTGCAGCTCGAAGCCATGGTGGATGCGTAGGGCGCGACCGCGGTCTTCGCCCCACACCAAGGTGTGTTCGGTCGTCCACGCCGTGAGGCGAGACCGGACCGGGAACCAGATGGGCCCCAGCGCCACCTTGCAGGAGAGCACGGCCCCTACCTCGCCCCGGTCGCAGCGCGCGTCGACCATCACGTCGTTCCAAGACGCCCAGCCCGCGACGTCGGAGAGAACCGACCACACCTCCGCCGGCGTGGCGTCGAGGACCTCGTGCACGCGAACCTCGCCCATGTTCCCTCCGTGGACCCGTCTGTAGCCTCTCGCGGAGGGTGCTGGCTCGCAGATTGCGCCGACCTCCCCGCAGAAGCAGACGATGGCCCGCGCACCCCGCATCGCCGCGTCGCGCCACCAGCGATAGAGGCTGCGGGTCGAACGGAGTCGTCATGCGCATCGCCCCCCTGGTTCTCGCCGTCGTGGTCGCCACCGGCTGCGTACCCAAGAAGAAGTACGTCGATCTGGAGACGGTGCTCGCCGGCGCACGCACCCAGGCCGACGCGCAGGGGGCCGAAGCCGCCGCGTCGATCGCTGCCCTCGAGCAGAGCATCTCGGCCCTCCAGCAGGAGCTCGCGGCCACCAGCGCCACGTTGGCGGCGAAGGAGTCCCAGCTCGAGGCCTTGCAGGCCGACCTGTCGGAGCTCCAGGGGAGGAACGCCACCATGCTCTCCGACCGCGGGGCGCTCAAGGCCGAGGTCGAGTCGATGAAGACGGCGCTGGCCGAGCTCGCCGCCCGAAAGGCCGCCGCCGACGCCCGCCTGCAAGAGTTCCAGAGCCTGCTGACCCGGTTCAAAGCCCTCATCGATGCCGGCACCCTCCAGGTGAAGATCGTCGACGGCCGCATGGTGGTCGCCATGGCGACCGACGTGCTGTTCCCGTCGGGCTCCGCCACCCTGTCGAAGGAGGGCATGGAGAGCCTCACCCAGGTCGCCGACATCCTCAAGACCATCCCCGAGCGCTCGTTCCAGGTCGAAGGCCACACCGACGACGTGCCCATCGCGAGCCAGCAGTTCCCCAGCAACTGGCACCTCGCCTCCACCCGCGCCCTCAACGTCGTGGACCACATGTTGAAGGCCGGCATGAACCCCGTGAAGCTCTCCGGCGCGTCCTTCGGCGAGTTCCGGCCCGTCGCCGCGAACGACACCAAGGAGAACAAGGCCCTCAACCGCCGCATCGAGATCGTCGTCGTGCCAGATCTTTCGCAGCTTCCCGGGTACGAAGAGCTGGCGAACCTGCCCTAGGGCACCCTGCGGGGGCCCACTGAGGCGCTTTCCGCGTAGGCTGCGGGGATGGACGACCGCTTCGACATCCTCGGCGAGCTGGGCACCGGGGGCATGGCCACCGTCTACCTTGCCCACGACAAGCAGCGGGACGAGAAGGTGGCCCTCAAGGTGCTGCACAAGCACCTGGCTCGACGGGACAGCACCCGGCGACGGCTCGACCGAGAACTCGAGGCCGCCCAGCGCGTCGCCCATCCGTCCGTCCTGCATCCCCTCGAGCGGGTCGAGCACGACGGGGCCCCGGCGCTCGTGCTTCCCGCGCTGTCCGGGCGCACCCTGGCCGACCACGTCGCCGACCACGGCCCCCTCGACCCGAACGCCCTGCAGGGACTGCTCCAAGACATCGGCGGGGCGCTGGCGGCGGCCCACAGCGCCGGCGTACTGCACCGGGACGTCACCCCTCAGAACGTGCTGTGGGACGACGACGTGCCGCGCCTGGTCGACTTCGGGCTGGCACGGTTGGCCGAGCAGGGCACCGCCACCACGAGCGCCTTGGGCACCGTCGGCTACGCCGCTCCCGAGACCTACACGAGCGGCGCCCGGGACCCGCGGGCCGACGCCTACAGCCTCGGCGCCGTGCTGTACTTCGCCGCCACCGGGGCCCCCCCGTACGCAGCCCCCACCGCCATGGGCTCCCTGCAGCTACAGCTCGACGGCGACCATGCGCCCCTGGCCGAGCGACGAGGCGACCTGCCCGCCGCCGTGTGCCACACCGTGGATGCCCTGCTCGAGCCCGACCTGGAGCGACGACCGTCCGTGCCCGCGGCCCTGCGGCTGCAGCCCCGGCGACGGGGAACGGCGGCAGCAAGCCGGCGGTGGCAGTGGACCCAGGTGGGGTCCGCCGTGTCGCTCCTCGCCATGGTGGGCATCGGCTGGGTGCAAGACATCGGCGCCTTCCTGCTGGCCACCGTCATCCAGGGCCACGCCGTGCCCAGCCCCGACATCCACGAGATGACCCAGGGGGTGTCGGCACTGCTGCTGCTGCCCTTGGCGTTGCTGCCTGCGCTCCTGGGGGCCGTGGCCGGTCGCAACGACGCGGAGCGGCGCCTCGCACCGTGGATGGGCATCGGGGCCCTGGCCGTGCTCAACCTGCTCTACGCCATGGTCGCGGCGGTCGTGCTGCCGGAGTTCGGCATGCGCGGGTCCGCAGATCTGTTCGGCACCATGCTGTTCCACCAAGGCTTCTTCGTCGTGGTGGCAGCGCTCGTGGTGGGGCTGGCGCGGCCGTGGCGGGCGCTGAGGAGCGAGGTCGCGGCGGTGGTGGAGGAGCCCCCTCCCCTGGCCGCGGCCGCCCTCGAGGCGCTCGGGCAGCTCGACGAGGCGCTGCAGCGGGCCCCCGAGGCCATGCGGGTCGACCTGGTGGGCCGGGTGAAGGACCTCCGGGAAGCCGTCGAGGAACTCGCCGACGAGCTCGTCGTGGTCGACGAAGGCTTGTCGGGGGCAACCGTGGACCCAGGAGAGGTCGCGGCGCTCGAGGCCCGGCGGGCCCGAGGGCTGGCGCAGGGGCAGGACGTCGCGGAGCTCGACCGCGCGTTGGCCGCCCAAGGACGGTTGCTGGAGGAGGCGGACGCGCTGGCGTCGCGACGGGTGCGGGCCGTCGCGGCGTTGCTGGAGGTGCGGGCGGAGGTCTTGGCGGCGCGGCGCACGGTGGTCGAGCTGGACGAGCCTCGGACGCTGGGGGCGGAGCTGGGGGCGCTGCGGGAGCGGGCGAAGGCAGCGCGGGCCGCGGCGAGAGAAGTGGCCGGGTGAGGCCTCCGGTGCCCCCCCTACGACGCCTCGAGGTGGCGGCGGGTCCAAGCGAGCCCCCGGGTCCGACGTTTGTAGATGCGATCCTGGACCCGATGGCGGGCCTCTCCGGGCTGGCGTTCCTCGTCGACGAGTGCGTCCACGTCGTCGTCTTCGAGGAAGCAGCGCCGCACGATGTCCCGGTACGCGGGCGGCGCGGACTCCAGGACCTGCAGCGCACGGCGAGCGTCGAGGCGGGCATCGGTCCGGCGCTCCCACCTGGAGGAGCCCGGGTCCGGCGGCTCCGTCCACAGCTCCTCGCGGCCCTTGCGAAGCCAGCTGATGGCGAGGTTGCGGGCGATGCGGCGGGTGAAGGCCAGCGGGGCGGCCACCTCATCGACGCCGAGGGCCCGGGCGACGGCCTCCTGGGCAAGCTCGTCCCGGACCGGTTCGGGGATGTTGTGGAAGCCCCGCAGCAGGTGACGGGCCGCAGCGAGGGCCGCCGGCCACGGGGGCGAAGGAGGAAGCGTGTGCATGGGACCCGGGTGCAAGGAGCCGTCCGCCATGGATGGCCCGACGACCAGCCTAGGCCGTGGGTCGACGCTGAAGGAGGGTGCCCGGTTTCATCTCCTGAAAACGCTCTCCAGGAGGCCCTACGGCCGACCGGCAACCGGACCGCGGGAACGCCACGTCTCGTCGTCTCCGGCCCCTCGGATGTGGTCGCGAGGAATGGACACGAGCCCCTCTCGACCCCTGAGGCCCGCGCACGGTCCCTCGCCTACTGCGTCACCAGCTCACCGCGCTCGTCACGAAGGGCCACGGCCCCGCGGTCCCGACGCTGGTACCCTCCGGCTCCATCGCCCAGGGGGCCCCATGGTCGTCGCCTTCATCGAACACCGCATCCATTTGGAACGCGTCGAGGCCTACCGCGATGCGCATCCGCCCCCGTCGCGCTTGATGCGTGGAGACCAACCTCGCCCCGTCGTAGGATGCCGCCCGTGGAGGTCCCAATGCCATTGATGTCCGCCCCCCCGTCCGAGGTCGCCGCCCTCGTCGACCGCCTCGGCGGCCGTGTCGCCATCGTGCGCACCGACGCGGGCCTCGTCGCGTCCCACCCCGAGGTCGAGGAGCTCCGCGCCTTCCTCGATGCCGACCCCCGTGATGTCCACGACCACGAGGCGGTCTTCCTCGCCAGCGGGCGACGCACCGGCGCCCTCCTCGGCGCCTTCGTGCACTGGACCGACCGCGGCCAGGCCGCCGGCGGCCTCCGGCACTGGCCCTACGACTCCCTCGAAGCCCTCACCCGCGACGGCCTCCGCCTCTCCTGCGGCATGACCCGCAAGAACGCGCTCGCTGGCCTGTGGTGGGGTGGCGGCAAGGGCATTTTGGCGGCCACCTCCCACTCCCGCGACCCCGCGTGGCGCCGGGCCGCCTACCAGGACTACGGCGACTTCATCACCGACCTCCGCGGCGTCTACGTCACCGCCGAAGACGTCGGCACCACGCCGCCCGACATGGCCGCGGTCTTCGAGCGCACCCGCCACACCACCTGCATCCCCCCCGAGCTCGGCGGCTCGGGCAACCCCTCGCAGGCGACCGCCCGAGGCGTCGTGTGCGCCATGGAGGGCGCCCTGGCCGAGCTCGGGCGAGGCGACTTGGCCGGCAAGCACGTCGTCATGCAGGGCGCAGGCAACGTCGCCACCTTCATGATGGAAGAACTCCTGGCCCGGGGCGCGACCATCGCCGCGACCGACATCTCGGAGAGCCGCCTCGACGCGGTCCGCGAGCGCCTCCCCGACCCCCGGCTGAAGCTCCACCACGTGTGCCCCGACGACCTCACCCTCTTCTCCGAGCCCTGCGACGTCTTCGCGCCGAACGCCCTCGGCGGCGTGCTGAATCCCGAGACCATTCCAATGCTCGAGACCAAGCTCGTGTGCGGCGCCGCCAACAACCAGCTCCTCGACGAGCCCCGCGACGCCGCCCTCCTGGAGGCCCGCGGCATCGTCTACGTTCCCGACTTCCTGGCCAACCGCATGGGCATCGTGAACTGTGCCGACGAGTCCAGCGGCTACCTTCCCGACGACCCCGCCATCCAGCGGCACCTCGGCCGCGACTGGGACAACGCCGTGTACGTCGTGACCCGGCGCGTCCTCGCCCATGCGCGGGACGAAGGCGTGGGGACCGCCACCGCCGCCATCGCCATCGCCGACGAGCGGGCCCGCGAGCCCCATCCCATCTGGCCCGGACGCAGCCGTGCCATCGCGCGCTCGCTGCTGCCGTAGTCAGCCTTTCGGACGGCTAGAACCACACCGACACGAGCAGGTCCGCGTCGCCCACGACCTCGCCCACGCCCCCACCCACCGCCAGGTACAAGCCCGGCTGCACGTAGATCGCCACGCGGGGGACTGTGCCGAACCGCACCCCGATCGGGGCCACCGGGCCGAACTGGAGGGCCAGGTCGCCACTGTCGATCAGCAGGTCGGCCGAGCCGCCCACCCCCGCGAAGGCCTCCCACTCCCCCCCGAGGGTGCCGGAGGTCAGCGACGTCCAGCCATTGCCCCCAAAGACGACCGCGTCGCCGCCATCGCCAATGCTGATGATGGTCTCCAGCGCGTGGATCTGAAACACCAGTTCATCGACCCGCAGATCGAAGCTCGGCAGCACGTAGCCCAGCCGCGGCGGGCCATCGTTGTCGTCGAACAGGTCGGCGAACGCGGCGACATCGAGGCCGTTGCTCATCGGCGCGGAGGCACCCAGCCCCACGCCCGCCTGGGCGATGCTCGTGGGGACGAACGCGAAGAAGAGCAGGAATGCGGACGGGGAGCGCATGACAGGGTCCTCCAGCAGAAGATGGCCACAGCGTACCGCAGACATGCACCGTGCCGACGAGCCCGTTCACAGGACCGCCCGAGGCCAGGCGCCCTCCGAGGTAGACTCGACCATGCCCGCGGGAGACGACGCCCCACACGCCTGGGCGCGCCGCGACTGGCGCGCCACCCTGCGCCTCACGGAAGGACAGGAGGACGCGTCCTCCCTGGCCCTCCGGAGCTGGGTCCAAGCGTGGTGCGGGCTGCTCGACGACGCCACGGCCACTGCCGAGCGGGCCATGGCGGCCGCCGTCGACGAAGACGAGCGAGACCAGGCCCTCGCCGCCGTCCTTCGGACCCTGATGTACGCCGACATCGAGCGGGCACGGGCGATGACCCGCCCGCTGGCCGACCGAACCGCCCCCACGGTTCGGCACGCCATCGCCCTGGTGGGCTTGAAGCACGCCAAAGAAGACGACCGCCTCGACGAAGCGCTGGTTCACATCGGCACACTGGTGGCCATCGCAGAGGAGACAGCGGACGACGCAGCCCTCGCCTACGCCTGGTGCGAGCGTGCGCAGGTGTTGGTCCGGCAAGGTGCCCCCCTCGAGGCGGGCGCATGGGCTGCCCGCGCCGTGGAGCTCACCGCCAGGCCCGGCTGGGAAGGGGCCTGGATTCGGGCCCGCATCATGGTGCAGCAATGCCAAGCGTCGGCCGCCCCGACCGAGACCACCGTCGTCCAGTGGCGAGAGCTCCTCACGGCCTGCGACGCCCACGCGACGGCGTGGACCGGCGCGGTGCTCCGCTCCAACCTGGCCACCACCCTCACCACCCTCGGACGCCACGACGAGGCCATCCGCTGGTCCGCCGAGGCCACGGCCACCATCGGCCGGCACCTCCCCGCCCGCTTCGCCGACGCCCGGGTCGCCGAGCTCTGGGTCCACGCCAAGGCGGGGCGCGTCGACACCCTCTCGTCGCTCGCCACCGAGCTCCTGGCCGACCCCTACGTGCGGCCGTCGATGGCTCGGATCGCGCGGGTGATGCAGCTGCACGACCAGGTCGCGGCAGGCGACACGGCAGCTGCTCGCCGCGGCCTGGAGCTGGCCGGCGAGGCGGCGGTGCGGCGTCGAGACTATGCCGAAGTGCTCCAAGCCTCGCTGAACCTGCTGGCGGAGCAGCTCGAACACGCCGGCGACCTCCCGGGCACGGTGCAGGCCACGGGGCTCGCGTTGCGCTGCGATTGGCCCCACGGCGGCGTGGCCCAAGCTTGCCGCGAGCGCTTGGCCCGTCTGGCCGGCCCCGGCACCCCCATCCCCGTCGGGCCCTACCTGCTCACCGAGCGCCTGGGCCGCGGCGGCATGGGCGAGGTGTGGGCGGCTGGAGAGCTGGCAGTAAAGTGGCTGGTCCTCGGCGACAGCGAGCCCGATCTGGCCAGGGCCCGCTTCCGCTCCGAGGTGGAGGCAGTCGCTGCCCTCGCCCACCAGCACATCGTGCCCGTGCACGACACAGGCACCCTCGGCGACGCCGCCGCCATCCTCATGGGGCTGCCCGCCGACACCCCCTGGCTGGCCATGCGCCGCGCCTCCCACAACCTGCCTGCCGAGCGAGCGACCCTCACATGGCCCCGGGTACAGCAGGTGCTCGAAGCGGTGTTGGACGCCCTCGCCGCCGCCCACGCACAAGGCCTGCTCCACCTCGACGTGAAGCCCGACAACGTGCTCGTGCAGGGGACCGACATCTGGCTCGCAGACTTCGGGCTCGCCTCGGCGACGGGCACCGCGCACCACGCCTCGGGCACGCCGGCCTACATGGCCCCGGAGCGCTTCCAGCGCCGCACACTGGGGCCCGAGGCCGACCTGTACAGCGTCGGCTGCATGGCTTGGGAGCTCCTCACCGGGGCCCCGCCGTTCACCGGTCCACCGAGGGTCGTGCAGCGCCTGCACGTCTCTGCCCCCCTCCCCCCCTTCGCGCCCCACCTGCCGGTCCCGGAAGGCGTCGCTTCTTGGCTCGGCGCGATGCTCGCCAAGGCCCCCGAGGACCGCCCCCCCGCCGCCGCTGCCGCTGCACGCCTCCTGCGTGCCTCGAGCGACACCGAGGCCATGGTCGTGGGGGCCCCGGCCTCCCCGGTCGCTTCGGTCACCTACACCACCTTTGCCTGGGACGCGGTGAGCGAGGCGCACGCCCCACAGACCGACGACGCCCCCGTCGGCGCGGCAGAGATGAGCGCCGTCGCACCTGGGGCGCCGCTGGAGGACTGGAGGGTCGTGCGTCGCCACGATGCGCTGGTTGCGACCCACGACGCACGCCTGCTGGACGCCCGCGTCGTGCCCGCCCTGGGCCGCCACGCCCTCAAGGACGAGCTGTGGCGACGCCTCGACGCCGTGCACCGCACCGGGATGGGAGGCATCCTCGAGCTATCGGGCCTCGACGATGACGGCGCCAATGAGATGGCCAGCTGGCTCGCCAACACCGCCCGGCGCTCGGGGGTCGTCGGCGTGGTCGAGGCGCCCAGGCTCAACACCCGCTTCCCCACCACGTTGCTGCTGCTCCGAGATGCCCACGAGCAAGCCACCTTGGTCGCGGCCGCGGCACGCCTCGCTGCGCCTGCTCCGGGCCAACCACGCGTACGCGGAGCGGACCTTCGACCGCTACCGGGCCACGCTGGAGGAGGCCGAGGCCCTCGGGAAAGGCACCCTCCCCGGGGTGGTGGCCACCCATCGACTGGGCGTGCGGGCGCTGTGGGCGCGCTGGCCCGACGCAGAGGCCCGCCTGCAGAACGCCGTGGCCGCCTGGCAGGCCGCAGGGCACCCCGCCCGGGCCGAGCACCTGGAGGGCTTGGCCAACCATGTTCGCGGCGACCCCGAAGGAGCCCATCGGGCCCTCCAAGACGTCGTCCAGCAGGACCTCTCCTCATGGCCCGAGTTCGAGATGAGCGTGCACACCCACCTCGGTGCCCTCGCCGAGCGCCTCGGGGACCACGCTGGCGCGAGGCGAGCCTTCGAGGCCGCCGTGCGGGTCGGAGGAGGGCAAGGGAGGGAAGCCTCCGCCCTGCTGGGCCTCGCCGAGCTCCGCCTCCGGGACGGACACCTGGCTGCCGTGGAAGTGGCCCGGAGGCTTCGGCCCCGGTTCGGGCGCACCTTCCCCGAACACATCCTCACCATCGAGCTGCTCTCGCTGGTGCTAGAGCCACCGGACATCGACGCGGTTCGGGCCGCCATGGCGGGTTCCGACGTGCTGCCCGGTCACCTCGAGACCCTAGACATGGTGCTGGACCTACGTGCCAGCATGGGCCGCGCCACAGACGGGCTGGACGCCCTCGGTCAGGACCTGCGGAACGCCCGCGGGTGACCGCGCTGTGCAGGTTTCGGCCCGGACCACCGGAGGGACCCGCCACGCGGGGTACACCACTCCATGAGCCACCCGTTCCACCCCGACCTCGCCCCCCTCGCCCGCTGGCTCCCCCGCGGCCTCGGTCGCCGCTGGTCCCTCCCGCTGCTGCGGCCGGTGGTGCGCAGCACGAGCGCGCTCCAGGCCCGGCGCCGAGAACACGTCGCGCTCGACGGAGGCGGTGCGGTCTACATCCACCGCCCCCGCGACGCACCCGACGAGCCCCTGCCGGGCCTGCTGTGGATCCACGGAGGCGGCCTCATCATGGGCGACGCCCGGCAGGACGAGCCCTTCCTTCAGCGCCTTGCCGACGAGCTCGGTCTCCTCGTCGTGACCGCCCAGTACCGGGTCGCCCCCGAGCACCCCTTCCCCGCCCCCCTCGACGACTGCGAGCAGGCCTTCCAATGGCTCGCCACTCAATCGGACGTCGACCCCCAACGCCTTGCGGTCGCGGGCAGGAGCGCCGGCGGGGGGCTGGCCGCCGCCCTGTGCCAACGCCTCAGGGACGCCGTCGCCGACCTGCAGCCCACATTCCAGCTCCTCGTCTACCCGATGCTCGACGACCGCTCCGCCCAGGGCTCCGGCCCAGACGACGCCTACCATCGCCTCTGGGACCGGGCGTCCAACGCGCTGGGCTGGTCCAGCTACCTCACCGGCCACGACCCCGAAGCACCTCCACCCCACGCCGTGCCCGCCCGCGCCCCCGACCTGAAGGGCCTACCCCCCGCCTGGATCGGCATCGGCACCCTGGACCTGTTCCACGATGAGGATGTCGCCTACGCCGAGCGCCTCAGGGCCGCCGGCGTGCCCGTGGACCTGAAGGTCGTCGAGGGCGCCTACCACGGTTTTGATGTGGCCGACGCCCGAGCCGCGGTGTCGAGGGCCTTCCGAGAGGCCCAGGTGGCGGCGCTCGCGGCCTGGCGGACGCCCGACGACACCTACCTCGGCGCCCACGCCCCGTGGATGGCCCTCGATGGAGCCCCAGCCCCCCCCGACGCCATCGGGCTCTTTCTGCGGGGCCCTCGCACGCTCTCCTACGCCGCAACCTGCAGCGCCGAGGGCCTCCATGCACGGCCCCTGCCCCAGTTCGTGGTGGCGGGCACCTACCTGTTCGACAAGGCGCAGCTCCAGGCGCTGCACACCGACCCCCACGAAGCCATCGACCTGGTGGTGGAGCGAGACGGCGAGCGCATCCAGCACCCCCTCGACTGGTGGGTCGACACCTACGAATACGAAGCGGTCGGCATCGACCGCAGCCCGGCACCCAAGCCGCCCTGGGACCCTCCCGGGGAGGACGGTGTCGACGCCATGGGCGGCTGCTTCACCATCCCCCTCGGCCTGCACACCCCCGAGCCCACCGACGGCCCCTACACCCTGGCCGTGACCGCGGTGTGCGGCCAGCTCCGCTCCGCCACGCTCCACATCACGGTCGGGCCGTAGGTCCTGTGCTTCAGGCCTCCGGGAAGCGGATGTACGTGTTCATCAGCAACAAGGCCAGGGCGGTGTCCCCCGGCAGTTCCTCCCCCACCAGCCCACGGGCGCGCAGGTCCGCCACGAGTCGCGCCAGCACCTGGTCGACCGTGAGGTCATCGGCGTGGGAGACGAAGGTCTCCCGGGCCGCGTCGTCGGCGAAGCAGTGGGCCTTCCACTGGATGGACACCCGCACGTCGCCGGCCTCGTAGCGCGACACCAGCCGCTCGCCATCGTGGACCTCCCAGGCCCCCTCGTCGACCGCGTGCAGGGTCATGCCGGGCACCAACGGCGGCGGCCCGACGTCGGCCCCTCCCACCCGCTCGACCCCGTGAAACAGGGCGTCGGCATCCAGCATGACGCTGGTGTTGAAGGTCGGCGGGAGCAGCAGCACCGGGCCGTCGACCCCCTCCGGGTAGAGCACGAAGGCGCCGCCCTCGTCGGGGGCCGCGAGGAAGGTGACCCCGCCGGCGATGTGCACCCGCCAGTCCTCGAACATCTCGCTGTGGTGCATCACCACCAGGAACCACTCCGGCATCACCGCCTTCGACAAGCCCCGGTACTCGGGGGTGTCGGTGTGGGTGGCGAGCTCTTGTCCGGGCAGCAGCACGTTGACGTACAGCATGTCGGGCACCACCAGGGGCAGGCCCGACAGCGACCGGGCCGCCTCGAAGAAGGGCTCGTGACGGTACAGCAGGCCCTCTGCATCCGCCACGTGCACCGCAGCCCCCTCCGCCAGCACGCCACGAAACAGGTTCACCCGGGCCGCGACCTCCGCCATGCCCTCGGACTCGCCAGCCGCTGCCTTGCCCTTCACGTAGTTGAACAAGGCATCGTGCCGACGAACGAGCCCTGCACCGAGCCCCTCCGTGATGGCCTCCTGCACGTACATCCCGATCGACGGCAAGCCACGGACGAGGCCCCACAGCGCCTGGGCGTCGGCGGGAGGAAGGCAAGGGTCGAGAACCTGGAATGCAGCCATGGGACACCTCCGAACGCCCGGATAGTGCATCGCCACCTTCCCCGCACCACATCGTCCGACAGGAGCCCTCTGTGCCCTACCCCATCGGTACCCCAGGTCAGCCCTGGACCCGCGCCGACCGCCTGGCCTGGCGCGCCAGCCAGATCCGCCGCCGCTCCTATGCCGACGAGGTGCTGGCCCGAATCGACGCCCTCCGGCCCCACCTCGACGTCGTCCAGTACGGCACCCTGGACCACCCGGGCGGACCCTTTCCTCTCTTCGGCCTGCGCACCCGTGACCCCTCCCCGGACCGTCCCACGGCGCTGATCACGGGCGGGGTGCACGGCTACGAGACCAGCGGCGTGCAGGGGGCCCTGCGCTTCGCCGAGCAAGCAGCCGCCTGGACCGACCGGATCGACGTGGCCATCGCCCCGTGCGTGAGTCCCTGGGCCTACGAGGTCATCCATCGCTGGAACCCCGACGCCATCGACCCCAACCGCCACTTCGTGGCCGACAGCCAGGCCGAGGAGTGCCGGGCCCTGATGCGCTGGGTCGAAGCCCTCGGCGATGTCCTCGTGCACATCGATCTGCACGAGACCACCGACAGCGACAACACCGAGTTCCGCCCCGCCAAGGCCGCACGTGACGGGGTGGAACAGGCCGTGTGGAGCATCCCCGACGGCTTCTACCTGGTGGGGCGCACCGACCGACCGGTGCCCGCCTTTCAGGCCGCGGTCCGGGACCGCGTCGCCCAGGTCACCCACATCGCCGACGCGGACCCCGACGGCCGGATCATCGGGGTGCCTCTCCAGCAGCACGGCATCATCGAGTACGACGGGGTGGCCCTCGGCTTGTGCATGGGGCTCACCGACGCCGCGTACACCACGACCACCGAGGTGTACCCGGACAGCCCCCGGGTCGACGACGAGGCCTGCATCCTGGCCCAGGTCGCTGCGGTCGAGGGTGCTCTCACGTTCGCCGTCGGGTGAGCCCCACCGGTTTTGAGGTAGCGTCGGACATGGACCACATCGGCCGCTACGCCATCCATGACCTCCTCGGAAGGGGAGGCTCGGGAGCGGTATACCGAGCAGACCTCGTCGGGGCCGGCGGCCACCGCACCCCCGTCGCGCTCAAGCTCCTCCACGACGGGGGCGAGACGTTGTGGCAGGAGGCACGCCTCGGGGGGCTGCTCCGCCATCGGCACCTCGTGGATGTCTATGAGATCGGCGAGGACGACGGGCAGTGGTTCTGCGCGATGGAGCTGTGCCAGAGCAACCTGACCCAGCACACGCCGCTGCCGCCGCGGGCAGTGGTGGAGGTGGGCACGAAGGTGTGCGAGGCCCTCGCGTACGCCCACGACGAGCTCGGCTTGGTCCACCTCGACATCAAGCCCGACAACCTGCTGCTCTCCGACGCCGGGGACGTGAAGCTGGCCGACCTGGGCATCGCCCGAGCGGAGGGGTTCGCCACCGACACCCGCCACATCCGGGGCACCCGCGGCTTCATGGCCCCCGAGCAGCTCCGCGGCGGCCCCCTCGATGCCCGCACCGACGTCTTCGCCCTCGGGGTCACCCTGGCCGAGCTCGCGGTCGGCCGGCGCACCGCCTCCGAGGGCACCCTCGACCTCGACGCCGTCGTCGAGGTCGACACCCGCTCGACCCTCGACCTGTCCAGCCCCTCTGGGCCAGAGAGGACCAGTGAGGTGGAGGGGCCCCAGGGCATCCTGCAGGTCCCCGAGTGGCTCGCCCCCGTCGTGGAGCGATGCGTCGCGGTCGATCCCGACGACCGGTACGCCTCGATGGAGGCCCTGCGTCACGCGCTGTCCGAGCTCGACCAGGGCCTGGGAGGCGAGACCCTCGCCCACTCGTTGGGCATCGTGGCCCCGAACGCGAACCGCCGGGTCGTGGCCCCCCGCGATCGGTTCGTCGGACGGGTCGACGAGCTAGAGCTGCTGGCGACACACCTCGCCACCCCCGGCCTCATCACCCTGTGGGGCATGGGAGGCATCGGCAAGACCCGTCTCGCCCACGCCGCGACCCAGCGCTGGCAGGCCACCGAGGGGCGCCAGGCCTGGTTCGTCGACCTCACCGACATCCAGACGCTCGGAGGGCTGCACTACGCCATGGCCGACGCTCTGGACGTCCCCCTGAAAGGCGCCGACCCGACCCATCAGCTCGGCCTCGCCCTGGCGGGCCGCGGCCACTCCGTGCTGGTCCTCGACACGTTCGAGCAGCTCATCGACCATCGCGACGTCGTGGGGCGTTGGCTCGCCCTGGCCCCAGCCTGCCGCATCCTCGTGACGTCCCGCGCTCCCCTGGAGCTGTCCGCCGAACAGCTGATCCCGGTCGAGCCCCTCGACGCCACCTCCTCGCGAGAGCTCTTGATTGCACGGGCCGCGCGTCGCGGCGCTCAGGTCGCCGACGACCCACACCTCGAGGCCCTGGCCGAGGCCCTCGACGGACTCCCCCTCGCCCTCGAGCTCGCCGCCGGGCGTCTAGGGGTGCTGTCCACCATGGACGTGCTGGACCGCCTCGGGGACGGCATCCTCCGCTCCGCCAACGAAGGCCGCCACGGCACCCTGGAGGCCGCCCTGGCCTGGAGCTGGGCGCTGCTCGGGCCTGCCCAGCAGGACGCGCTCGTGCAGCTCACGGTCTTCGAGGGCGGCTGCACCTTCGCCGCCGCGAACGACGTGCTGGGATTGCCCGAAGGCGCCGACGTCCGCGACGCGCTCCGCGACCTGGTTCGGCACGCCCTGGTTCGCCAGGACGGGCCGCGCATGGCGCTGTTGCCTCGGGTCGCAGAGTTCGCCCGCGCCAAGGGCGACACCCTGGATGCCGAGCGCCGGCACATGGCCTACTTCGCGCGGTGCGGCACCCCGGAACGGGTCGATGCGGGACGTGCCGGCATCGCACGCGAGCACCGCATCGAGCACGCCAACATCGTCACGGCCTACCAGCGGGCGCTCTCCGCACGGCGGCCCGTCGTCGTGCCCCTCGCTCGGGCCGCCTGGGTCCGACAGCGCTTGACCGGCCCGTACGCTCACGCCCGCATCCTGCTCGACGAGGCCCTCGCGATCGCACCCGACGCCCCCCGAGCCCAGCTCGACGCCGCCGAAGCGTGTGGCCTGGCGGGCGATGACCCCGGGATGGCCCAGCGCGGGGAAGCGGTGCTCGAGGACCACGGCCTCGACGCCGCCATCCGCGCCAGGGCGGCCGCCTGCGTCGGACGAGCACGAACGCGGCTGGGCCATGCCCGCGAGGCGCGTGAGTACCTCGCGGCGGGCCTGTCGCTGGCCCGTGAGGCAGGCGCTGGGTCCATCGAGGCGGTCCTGCTCAACGACCTGGCCATGCTCGACCACCTGACCGGTCACCTCGACCTCGCCGAGGCGCACTTGGAGCGCTGCCACCGCATCGCCAGGGAGGTCGGCGATCGGCAGCAGGAGGCCACGGCCCTGCACAACCTCGGCCTGCTCCTCATGGAGCGTGGCCTGTTCCCCGCCGCACGGGTCCGGTTCGAGGAATCCCTGCAGCTCGCACGGCAGACCGCCGACCGCCGGGTCCAGGCCACCGCGAACAACAACCTGGGCCAGTCCTACTTCCACGACGGCCACGTGGACGCGTGCCGTCGCTACTATGACGCGGCCATTGCCCTTTCCCGGGAGGTCGGCGACCAACGGCTCGTGGGCGCCACCCTCAACAACCTCGGCACGCTGCACTTCGCGAACGGCGACCTCCCGCGGGCCAGGCTGCACCACGAGGAAGACCTGGCCATCGCCGAGACGCTAGGCCACGTTCACGCCTTGGCCGTGGCTCGAGCCAACCTAGGGGACGTCGCGGCGGCTGCCGGTGATCTGGACGCCGCGAAGCAGCACTTCCACCTGGCCATCGAGCACCTCGAGGCCGTCGGGAACCACAAGACGGCGGCCGCCGTCCAGACCGCGCTGGCCGTCCTCCAGCCTCCCCGAGAAGGCCTGGCCACCATCGAAGCCGCGGAGGTCATCCTGAGGGACGCTGAACACGCCGGCTACGTCACCATGACCCTGGCTCGAAAGGCCGAGATCCTGCACCAACTCGGCGAGGGGGCCCGCGCCGCCGAGGCCCTGGCGGAGGCCCGCACCGGCCCCCTTCGCTCTCCGGACGTCGCCAGCGTGGTGGCACGCGCCGCCCGGGCCTTGGGCGTCGACTGACCACCGTCAGGGCGGGTCGAGCTCCAGGGTCCACGACCAGGTCGCCGTCGCCGTCACCTCGGACGGGAAGCGCCACCGCCGAACCTTGGACGCGATGCAGTCCTTCAACGAATCGAGTTCCCCTTCCACGGTGGGGAGAGCGACCGCGCGGCCCTCTTCCACCTGTTCGCCCTCCTCGCACCCCTCGCCCTCGCAGCCATGTTCGACATCGAGGCCACGGGCCGCGCCAGCGGAGGCGACCGGGTCGTCAGCCACAGCACCGGGGTGGCGCCCACGGGGACGGGGCCCGCTGGCTGCGGGCGGACCTCGAGCGCGGCCGCAGAGGTCAGCCCTCGGGCAAGCGTGGTCGATGCCGCGGGGCGTCGGCCGGCTCCAGGTTCTCGTTCAAGACGCTGAGCCCCCCAAGCCCCGGGGCGCTGTCGGCGAGCGAGAGCTGGCCCGCGGCCACACCGTCCAGCTGGAGCAAGGACCGGAGGTGGTCACCGACCTGGGCGTCCGCCTCGCCCTCCAGGTGGGCCCGAAGATCACGGAGCAGCTCGATGTGCTCGGCGGTGGTGTGCCGGACCAGCAACCACACGGCCAGATCCTGGGCGTTCGACATGAGGCCCATCGACACGGCACGAGCGACCGCCTGCACCCCCTGAGCGACTTCGTCGGGTGGCAGGGGCGACGGCAGGCGGAGGACCGCACGGGAGCGCTCGGGCCGGTCGAGCACGCCTCGCCGAAGGAAGCGCAGCAAGGTCGGGGCGTGCCGCAGCCGACAGGCCGCCTCGAAGCGCCACTCCGCCACGTCCGTCTCGAGCAGACCCTCCAGCTCGTCTGGCGTCGCGTCGTCCACCCCCGAATGAAAGCATCGGCTGCGCAGGTCCATGGGCACCTTGGGATCCAACACGAGGGCGAGCGGCCCCGGTCCGAACAAGGCGGCCTCCGCCATCGCCGCCAGGGCCAAGGCTCCATCCCGAGACGGCACCGACGCCCCCCGCAGCTCCAGCACGCCGTCCCGGCCCCGGATGTGCCCGTGGTTCCGAAGGTCGCTCAGCACCTCATAGCAGGCTCCGAGACGGTGGGGCGCGGTCTGCCCCCAGGCAATGGACAGCCCTTCCGGCCAGCGTTCGGCGCCCAGCGGGGGTCCCTCATGGGGGTTCGCGTCGAACATCCACCGCACCCCAGGCAGCGCGAGCCGCAGCACGACCGCCCCGTCCGCACGGAAGAGCCGCGCCTCATGGCCGCCGATGACCCCGGCGTACGCGCCCTTGTCTGGCTCCAAGCCCAGGGCGCGGGCGCCCAGCCGCTCCACGGGTTTGGCGGGCTCCAGCCGGTGGCCGCGGTTCACCACCGCGAGCACCACGAAGGCCAGCGCCGGCAGCACCACGAAGGCCAGCACCATGACCACGAAACCATCCACCGCCTGCCCCTCCTACCGGTCGACGATGCTCCCCACCCACAGCACCGCCGCCACGGCGTACATCGCCCATAGCTCTCCGATGGGGGGCACCGCCGCATGGAAGGGCACGTCGAGGTGCTGCAGGGTCACCAGGATGACCGCCATCGACCCCGCAAGCCACAGGGGCCCCCGGGCGAAGCGAAAGCCCCAGGCAGCCGTCGCGGTCATCACCGCGATGCCCACGACCACCGTGGCGTCGTAGGTCCACATCCAGCCTCGGGTCCGCGTCGTGACCGGCAGCCACCACACGCCGCCGGACTGCAGCACCAGCATCAGACCCACCGCCGCCCGCGCAGGCCACAAGGTGCGGGTCATCCAACCTTTCAAGCTGGTCGGCGGGGCGTCCATTCTGGATCTGTACCCGATCGACGGCCGGATCGGCGGGTTTGCCCGAATCCGATGCCTGGTCCCCATCGGGCCGCCAGCATAGCCGGCGCCATGTTCGACCCCTCCGCACTCCCCGGCCTCGTCGTCGACGAGCCTCAGCGCATCGCCCTCGCCGCCGAGGGCATCACTGCCCCCAACGAGCTGCAGGTGGCGGCCTACCCCGACATCCTCGCAGGCCGTCACGTGGTGATGCACGCCGGCACCGGCACCGGCAAGACGCTGGCCTACCTGTTTCCCGTGCTTCAGCAGCTCCGCGACACCCCCGACCTGCGAGCCCTCGTGCTCGCCCCGGGCACCGAGCTCGTCATGCAGACGCTCCGAGTGGCCCGCAGCGCAGCGCCTGCCGACCTTCCGCTCGCCGCCGCCGCCTCCACCACCAACAAGAAGCGCCAGAAGAAGCGGGTCGTGAACAGCACCCGCCTCATCCACGGCACCCCCGACCGAATCGCCGAGCTCTTCGAGAAGAAGAAGCTCAAGGGGGTCCGGCTCCTGGTCCTCGACGAACTCGACCCGCTGCTCGCCTCCCCCGCCGCCGCCTTCCTCGAGCGCTGGCTCGTGCGCTCGGAGCCCAAGGTGCAGGTCGTGGTGGCCAGCGCCACCCTGGGCCCACGGTCCGAGGCCTTCCTCGCCCGCTTCGTGCCCGACGCCATCCGCATCCGGCCCGACGCGCGCCCCCTCACCCAATCCATCACCCACCGGCTGGTCCGCGTGGGCCGTCAGGCCAAGGACATCGCACTCGCCCGCTTCGTGCAGGAGAACAAGTGCCGCCGGGCCATCGTGTTCGTCTCCGAGCCGCGGGTGCAGGCCCACTTGCTGCGCTACCTCGAGGAGCACGGCCACCGCGCCGTGTCCGTGCACCGAACCGGCAGCAAAGAGACCCGCCAGCGAGGCCTCGAGGCCTTTCGCCGCGGCGACGTCCCCCTGCTCCTGACCACCGATGCCATCGCCCGGGGCCTCGACGTGCCCGAGGTCGACTGGGTGCTGCACTACGATCTGCCCACCAACCCCGAGGCCTACATCCACCGGGCGGGGCGTACGGCCCGGGCCGGGCGGGAAGGCACCTCGGTCCTGTTCGCTGAAGACACCGCCAGGGACTCCGTCCGACGGATGGCCCGCGCCCTCGGCATCACCTGGCAGCAGGGCTAGACGGCAGGGCCCCCGCCTCCACCGTCCAGCCCGCCTCCAGTCCCTCCAGCTCGGTGTGAGCGGGGTCGACCAGCTCGAAGCGCAGCCGCCACCACGTCGCCGTCGGCGCATCGAGCCGCACCGTGCGGGCCCCCGTTCCATCGGGGCCTGGCGCGGGTATGCGCGTGTCGGACACCACCCGGAAGCTAGCGCCCACGCCCTCCACCGCCCGACCGAAGCGGGCGCGGTCCAGCACCTCCTCCCCGCTCCCGACCTCCAGAAGCAGCTGCCGGAAGGGGTCGCCCGTGGGCACCGCGTGCCCCGCCCCCTGGGCACGAACCGTCGCCTCGGGCCCATCCCAGGTCACCGACAGGGCCTCCCGAACGAAGGCCTGATCGCGGGCGCCACGCAGCGTGTGGTCGCCAGCGGGCATGTGGCAGCCCGCGCAGCTCCCCGTCGACGGCACGTGCTCCGACACCGTGGCCTGCAGCAGCACCGTCGATCCGGGTGGGGAGAAATCATGGCAGGAGCGACATGCCGACGTGCCGAGATCGGGGGTGTGCTCCACGGGGTGGGGCAGGTCCCCGGCGGTGGGATGGGCCATGGCCGCGTCCTCGCCATGGCAGTCTTCGCAGCCCACCCCCTCTCGCTGGTGGCAGCTCAGGCACCACGGGTCCCGATGGCGGGCCCACGCCGTTTGGAACGACGGGTTGGTGAACGCCTGACCGTGGCGGCTCTGCCCGTGGGCGTAGGCCTCCTCCCCATGGCAGCTCGCGCAGTCGGCGGCGAGGGCGAGAGCGAGCCAGATCACGGCGCGCCGAGGGCCACGACGATGTGCTGGGGGGCCTCCCAGGTCAGGGGCTCCACAGTGCCCGACACCTTCGCCGCGATGGCGTCGGCATCCGAGCGGAACCCCTCGGCGAAGTACACGACGGTCGCCGTGCGCTCCTTCTGCGCCTCCCCCGTGCTCACGGTGCCGAGGCCAGCGATGGACGCCGCGGTGGCCTCGAGGGAGCTGGACAACCGAGACGGGGCCAGCACCGCCACCATCGGCCGGGTGCGCACCACGAAGACCTGCGTCCTTCCCTCCAGCGGGCCCCGCATCGTCTGCAGGGTGCCCATGTCGACCACCACGGCCACGTACGGCTCCGAGGGGTGGAACCAGGCCGACGCCGTGTAGACATGCCCTCCAAAGGCGCCGGCCTGCATGGGCTGCCGGCTCAGCTCCCAGAAGCCCTCGCCCCCCACCGACAGGCCCACCCGAAACTCCGCCGCGTCGGCCCCTTCCATCTCCACCTTGGCCTCGAACACGGACCCATGCCAGGCTGTCTCCGGCTCGTACTCGCCCAGCGCGGCGGCCGGTCCGACGTGGGCCTCGAGGCGTGTGCCCTTCGGTCCCGTGCGGGCCGCCTTGCTCCCCGCCAGCGGATGCGCCGTCAGCCAGGCATCGAAGGCCCCCCGGTCGATGGAGCCATCTTCCCCTTGCTTCAGCTCGAGGTGCTCCACGCCTTGGTCCGAGACGTCCTTCACGTCGACGACCACGTACTCGATGAAGTCGGGAAACTCCGTTCCCTCGACCATCTGGGACGCGACCCGCTCGTGCACGAACAAGCCGTCCGTCGTCCAGCCGTGCACCTGCAAGCCACCCGCCCACGCCATCGCCGCCCACAGCCATAGTCCCAAGACCACCTCCCGACGCCCAGCGTACGTCATCGATGGAGGACCGCCGCCGCCTCCCGCACAGAAGCCGGCTTCCCCGGTGGTACCCTCGCCCCATGAGCGCTTGGCCCTACATCCTCCTTGTGCTCGGGCTCGTCTGGCTCGTCATCGAGCTCCGCACGGGACGCCCCGACGGCACCTTCGTGCCCGTGCACCCCTACCGGCGCATGTTGGCGTTCATCACGCCCAGCGCAGCGGCCTCCACCGTCACGTTCGACATGCGGGTGCCGGCAGACCCCCTTCTCGCCTACCTCGACGACGCGCATCCCATCTTCGGTGCCCACCTCACCCACGCCGTGGTCGCCGCTGGCTACGTCGCACTGTCCGAGGTCCCACGGATGAACCGCTTCGTCGCTGGCAAGCGGCTCTACCAGCGCCACGGCGAGTGGGTCACCTTCTCGATGAAGCGCAAGAAGCTCGATCGCAGCGCCAAGATCGCCATGGTGAAGGACCGCCTCGTTCCCGGAGAGACCTTTCGCGAGCTGTGCGCCCGCATGGACGGCCGCATCGACGAGCAACGCGCCGATGCCCCCACCCACGAAGACCGCGAGTACGGCATCCTCGACAGCCTCCCTCGCCCCTTCTTGGCCGGCGCGGTGGCCCTCGCCCGCTGGCTCGACCACCACGGCCTGCTCCCCGGCTGGTTCATGGCGGGGGACGGCCTGTTCACCAGCCTCGTCGTCGCCAACCTCGGCTCCCTGGGCATGGGGGCCGGCTACCACCACCTCTACGAGTGGGGGAACTGCCCGCTGTTCCTGGTGGTGGGTGCCGTGGAAGCGTCGGTCGCCGTCGTCGATGGGGAGATGGTCGTCCGCAAAGAGCTGCCCCTGCGCTTCACCTACGACGAGCGCATCGACGACGGGCTCAACGCCCGCTTCGGCCTCGAGGCCGTGGTGCGGGTCCTCAGCCACCCTCGAGAGGAGCTGGGCTGCCTCACCGACGACGGCAGCGATGCCGTCGCCCTCGACCGCGGCCGGCCTGGTGCTGGCTAGCCAACTCAGGCACACCCCGGGCCGTTGGCGGTATGGTCCGGCACCTTGGAGGCCCGGATGCACGCACGTTGGCTCGCTCTGGTGGCATTGGTTCCCCTGTCCGGCTGCCTCGACTACGCCGGGGTCACCCTGCAGATCGACCTGAAGGCAGGCACCGCTGTCATGATCGTGGAGGGACTCGGCACCACCGACCGAACCGAAGAGCTGGAAGACTTCGCGGACCTCGTGAACGAGCAGGTGCTCGGCGACGCCATCCAGAAGGACCACCCGGAGTGGACGGTCGGGGAGCGCAGCTTGTACGTGACCGACGGCCGTCTGGACGGCAAGGTCGCGTTCACCTTCGACGACCCCCAGTCCCTCGGCCTGTACAAGCACGACCGCAAGAGCCCTTGGTTCTGGTGCGCCGACAGCGGGGACCACATCACGTCCACCAACGGCACCATCATTCCGAACCACCCGGACTGCGTCGTGTTCGAACGCAAGGCCAAGGTGCTGGAGGTGTCGACCCGCACAGGCCACCAGCCGGAGTCCCTCATGGAGGCGTTCCTGGCCTGGGACGGGGAAACGTTCGACGAGTGAGTCAGGCCGCTCTCGCCAGGCCTCTTCCTACGGCGTCATCGAAGCCGCCCTTCCCGCTCTCTCACGGACGAGCCGACCTCCGCGCAAGCAGCGCCCCGAGCCACGCATAGGGACGTCGGCCAAGATCGCCGCTCTGGCAGCCGCACCCTCCGCCGCCCCCCACCGTTCCACCCGGGTCCGCCGTGGCTGCGGGGGTGTCGGTGTCGGAGTCGGTCGAGCCCGTGTCCGTGTCCGTGCCCGTATCGGTGGCAACAGGTCCAGCACCCCGTCCTGGTCTCCGTCGAGCACCGCCGTGCCCAGCTGCGGCAGCCCTCCCTCGAAGAAGTGGTCCGGCCACACGAGCGCGTGCACCCCTGGGTCGGACGGCGCCCAGTCTGGCACCAGTCCCGAGGATGAGCCCTCCAGCACGTACAGCAGCCCGTCGTCATACGCCCAGAGCGCGTCGTCGAAGCCGTCCCCCGGGACGTCCGGCAGCACCTTCGGCACGCGACCGTAGGCATACAGGGCGGGGATATGGACGCCGGCGTCCGCCAGCGAAAGGCCCACCTCGCCGTACACCACGGTCGCGAAGTCATCCGACCAAGACGGTCCGATCAGCAGGTCGCTGAGTCCGTCTCCGTGGAGGTCCCCCGAGGTGATGTGGTCGCAGTCGTCCGCGGGGTACACAACCGACGTGGTCCCCTCGGGCTCTGCAGCGGTGCCCGTCCTCTGTGGCGAGCACCACGTCGGGGTGCCATCTCCGTCGAGATCTGCAGCGATGTCGCCGGCTCCCCACCCCATCGGAAGGCGACCATCCGCCACGCGCCGCGAGGCCCCCGGGCCCGCCGTAGAAGAGGAAAGCAGTCCCGTCGTGGCCAATCCCCAGCACGTCGGCGAAGCCGTCGAGGTCTACGTCGGCGACGGCCTCCAGCGACAAGCCAAAGGGCGACGTCCACGACTCGCTCGACTCGAGTCTGCTAGGGCCAACGCGACGCACAGAACCCACATCCACAACTCCAGAGGCCGTGCCGAACGAAGGCCGCAGGTACCTCTAGGAGGCCGCGAACCGCCACCACAGACTGCCTTTCTCCTCTTAGGTCACGGCCGGGCTCGGCGTCGCCACCCCAGCCCCAGCAAGAGTGCCAAGGGGAGCCAGCTGTTGCCGGACCCGTGACCGCAGCTGCACCCCTGGGTGGCCTTCGGCGAGTCGGAGGTGCCCAACGCCGTGGTCGGGATGGTGTCCACGTCGGTGTCCGTGTCCGTGTCCGTGTCCGTGTCCGTGTCCGTGTCCGTGTCCGTGTCCGTGTCCGTGTCCTGCGGCGTGCCGGTGTCCGCTGGCGTGCCGGTGTCCGTGGGTGTGCCGGTGTCCGGGGGCGTGCCGGTGTCCGGCACATCGTCCGTCGGATCCAAGGGGTCCATGCCCAAGACCACCTCGTCGCCATCGTTCACGCCGCCGCCGTCCGTGTCCGGGTCCCGCGGATCGGTGCCCGTGACCGCCTCGTCCCCGTCGAGCAGCCCGTCGTTGTCGCTGTCGTCGTCGCGATGATCAGGGACACCATCCCCATCGACGTCCAGCCGGTCGTCGACCCCGTTGCTGTCGGCGTCCACGAAGCCGGGCGCGTCGGGGTCCTCGGCGTCGATCACCCCGTCGAGGTCATGGTCGTCGGTCGGGTCCGCACCCGCGACGCCCTCGTCGACGTCGAGCAGGCCGTCCCCATCGCTGTCGTCGTCGCCGCTGTCGCCAAGGCCGTCGCCGTCGGTGTCTGGAGCGCAGCTGGACGGGCCCGGCAGCGCGAGGAAGCCCCCCTGCCCCCCCGTGTCACGCATGGTGAAGCCGAGGCTCGTGGTCCCCGTCGACAGGCCTCGGGTGGGGATGGCCACCCGGACGAAGTGCTCGTAGGTGACGTTCCCTGCGAACGCCACGGGGGCCTCGTCCACGAGGACCGACTCCAAGACGTCGTCGGTGGCCACCCACACGGTGGCGATGGACGGACCTCGCACAACGTCGTCGACGACGATCGACTGGCCGAACGTGACCGGTACGTCGTCGGGAAAGGCGTCGACGCACCCGTACCCGGTGGCCGAAGAGAGCCAGTTCGCCTGGGCGGGCCCGAGGGCGACGCGGGCCCAGCCGGCCGGGGTGGTACCGCAGGCATTGGGGTCCCAGACCCAAGCGGGCGACGCCTTGCCGACGTCCATCACCTGCCACGAGGCATCCACGGTGTCGTGGGCGGCCCGCACCCCACCCACCGTGCCGGTGGCCTGCAGCGGCAGCTGGGCGCACACGTGGCCCGCGTCCACCTGGCAGCTGGTGCATCCGTCGTCGGGCTGCACGTTGCCGTCGTCGCAGACCTCCCCCACGTCCAGGAAGCCGTTGCCGCAGGCGCAGTCGCCGAGCTCGGCGGCCTGGTAGCGGTCGCCCACGGTCGACAGCGAGGTGCCGAACGCCGCGTTCGTCAGCGCCCAGTCGGTCGGGCTGCCCTCCGACAGACCCGTGCCCCCATCCGTGGGGTCGGTGCTGGGGTCGCCGTCAGGGGAGAAGGGCGTGCCGCAGCTGTCGGTCCAGGAGGCGGCCACCACGACGCCGTCGACGGTGCGCACATAGTCGGTGAGCACCGGCCAGGTGGTGACGTCTCGGAGGCGGTCCACGGGGTTCGTGCCCAGGAACCACCCACTGGTCACGGGGTTGGTGCCATACGGCTCGTCTTGGACCGCGAACAAGAAGGGCTCCGGTGGGGTCGCGACCTTGGCCAGCCACGGATCGGGCGCGAGGTGCCACGCCACCGGTGTGGTAGGCGGGGCCGCCATCTCAGGCTGGACCCGCCAGCGCTGCCCCACCGCGACCCCCGTGGGGCTGTTCGAGAAGCTGTTGCCCGACAGCAGCGTGGCGCCCTCGTCGTCGGCCACTGGGTCGACGGGCACGTCCTCCCCCACCATCGGCTGGTCGCATGCCTCGAAGGTGTTGCCGACCACCGTCGCCACGGCGAGCACGTCGTCCGGCGTGAGCTCCTCGACGCGCGGGTCGCTGTTGCCGTACCAGGGGGCGAGCAGCACCGCGCTGACCCCTTGCAGGGCCTCGAAGTGGTTGGCCTCGACGGTGGCCTGGGCGCCGAACAGCGCCACCCCTGCGCCCTCGGAGAGTGCCGGGGCACCGGGCCCACCGAACACGTCGTTGCCCTCCACGACGGCCCCAGGCACCTGTCGCAGCTCCACGGCCCGCTGGACCCCGAGCTCCGACGCCACCGGGTCGCCGAACTGGTTGCCTACGATTCGGAGCCCGGTCGGAGCCTCGCCGAAGGGGAGGTCGTCGGTGCCGTAGATGCGCACGCCCACCGACAGGCGGGCGAAGCGGTTGTCGAGGACCTGAAGCCCGGTGTGAACGCCGTCGAGCTCGACGCCGGAGCCGGCGATCGCTTCGCCCACCGACTGGTTGGAGGCCGTGAGGTGGAAGGCGTTGCCGGCGATGCACAGCCCGTCGGCCCCGCGCGTCGGCGAGATGTCGACGCCATCGCCGCCGAACCACCCGAAGGCGTTGCCCTGCACGGCGCTGCCGCTGCCGTCGCAGGGTTGACCGATCTGCAGGCCGACGTACGGGCCACGAACCCGCACGGCGTCGCTGATGAGCCCGAGGGGGGTGCCGCCATAGCCATCCTGGGCCGGCGCGGAGCCGTCGGCCGTCAGCCCGAACAGGTTGCCCGCGATGACCACGCCGGTGCCACCCCCTCGTGGCACGTCGAGCGGGTCGAAGCCAAAGAGCTCGATGGCCGTCAGGGCCGCCGCGAACAGGTTCCACTCCAGCTCGTCGTCGTTGCCGTCCCCGTCGGTGCCGATCACCACGTCGCTGGGTAGGTCGCCGTCATCGGTCAGCAGGATGGCCTTGTTGCCCTCGGCCCCCTCAGCGGTGACGCCGTCGAGCTGGGCGCCGAAGTAGTTGCACTGGATTCGAGAGCCAAACGTCCCTCCCTGCAGGATGATGGCCTCGTCCTGGAAGCCGACCAGCGCCAGGCCCCGCACGGTCAGGGGGGCGGTGCTGCGAAGGATGCCGTCGTCGGTCCCATACGCCGCGCGGACCATCACCTCGAGCTGGTGAGGGGTGCCCCGGGGCTGACAGCTCGCCGCCGACCCATCGATGCCGTCGATGGTCACCGCCACGTTCAGGTAGGGGATCGGAGACAGCAGCTCGATGGTCGACGGGCCACCGAAGGCGAAGGTGATGCGGTGCGGCGCGCCCCCCGGATCGCTGTTGGCGAGGTCCATGGCCTCCCGCAAGGTCCCCGCACCTGCGTCGGCGTTGCTGTTCACGACGTAGTCCGTCGCCCAAGCGCTCGTGGGCCACAGAGCCACGGCCACGACCCACCCTCTGAGCATCGAGCCTCCGACGCCTACTCTACTCGACCGACGGGTAGCCGCGGCAGGGCGCTGCAACGAAACGATCCGGTTAGGAGCCCGCCATGCGCCCGATGATCCTTGCCCTCGCCCTCGCGGCCTGCACCCCCGACGGAGATCCTGCCCGGAAGGGCGGCCCCGGTCCAGACACGTCGCCCGCGGACAGCCGTCCCCTCGACACCGCCTCCACCGGCGACCGGTCGGGCGTGCTGATCCTCAACGAGGTCATGCCCCGCAACGACTCCACTTGGACGGCCGAGGACGGCGAGCACCCCGACTGGATCGAGCTGGTCAACACCTCGGACGCACCGGTCCCGTGGGCCAGCGTGACCCTCACCGACGACCGAAGCGGTCGATGGACGGGGACCGACGGCACCATCGCGTCGGGCGAGCGGGTCCTCCTCGACACAGACACCCTCGGCTTTGGCCTCGACGCCGACGGCGACGGCGCCAGCGTGTGGGTCGACGACACCCTGTCCGACCGGGTGACGTGGGGGGACATCGGACGCGACCTGTCCTTCGCTCGGGTGCCCGACCTCACTGGCGACTGGGCCATCACTGGCTGGCCCACCCCAGAGGAGCCCAACGGCGAGGTCTCCCCCACGGCCGACGCAGCCGACGCCACGGTCTTCGTCTCAGACCGGGTGCACGTCATCGACCTGGAGGTCACCAAAGAGGCCTACGACCTGCTCGCGGAAGGCAGCGGCTTCATCGGCACGTTCATCGACTACCAAGAGGTCGAGGCGTCGCTCACGATCGATGGCATCGCCTACCCGTCTGTCGCCCTGCGTCGCAAGGGCAGCGCCTCCACCGATCCGCTCTCCGGCAAGCCCCCATTCAAGGTCGACCTCAACAAGCTGGTGCCCGGCACCCGCTTCCGCACCCTGAAGGGCTTCAACCTTCACAACGGCAAGGTCTTCGACCCCACCCTCCTCCACGAGCACCTCTCGTACTCCCTCGCCAGGGCCTCGGGCCTCGCCGCCCCTCGCGTGGGATGGGCCGTGGTCACTCTCAACGGCCTCGACTACGGCATCTACGCCCTCGTCGAGCAGCACGACGACGTCTTCGTGGAGCGGAACTTCCCTGGCGCGGGCGACGAAGGCATCGTGCTCGAGCCCAACGAGTCCACCGACGGCAGCTGGCTCTCCGCCGGCGACTTCGGCCGAGGCGCCCTCGACTGGGACTTCGAGGAGGGCGCCATCCCCGTCGATCCCGAGCTGATCGCGGTGGTCGAGGGCATCAACGCCTTGGTGCAGCGTCCCGCCGACGACGACGCCGTGGCCGAGCTGTGGACGTTGGCCGACCAGGACGCGGTGCTGACCTACTTCGCGTGGGAAAACGTCGTGGGACACACCGACGGCTACCACGTGCCCAACAACTGGCGCGTGTACGTCGACCCCGACACCCAAAAGCTCCAGCTGCTGCCCTCCGGCGCCGACTGGACCTGGGACGGCCCCGCCGACCCCTGGTTCTGGGGCGGACGCCTGGCCGACTGGTGCCTGTCCAACGCCGGATGCGCGGCGGGCATCGCTGAGAAGATGGTCGAGGTGGCCGACACGGTCGACGCCATCGACCTGCCCGGCGACTACACGCGCATTTTCACGGGCATCGAGCCCCTGGTGCGCTCCCAGCCACGGCCCAACCACTCGGACCGGGGCATCACCAACGCCCACAACCGCACGGTGCAGGCCCTCCAGGAGTTCCCCGCCGACGCCCGCTCGGCGGCCTGTGCTCGGGTCCCTGCGACCTGCGGCCCCTGAACCCCAGCGTGGTCCGTTGGCCATTCGGGGACGACACGTTACGTCCCATCTCCGAAACCCAAACATTCGTTTGAACTCAGCTCGGGAGCCCCCATGCAGCGCCGCACCATCCCCGCCACCGGCCGCACCCCCGACGCCATCCTTGCCGAGGCCCGCGACTACGGCCAGCACGACGCCGACTTCCGCGGGGGACGCACCTGGTCGATGGTGTACTGGGCCGGCGACGAGCACCATGAGCTGGTCGAGAAGGCCCACGACCTGTACCTGGCCCACAACGCGCTGAACCCCATCGCGTTCCAGGGCCTCAAGCGGATGGAGACCGAGGTGGTGCAGATGTGCGCCGACCTCTTCCACGGGCCAGAGAGCACCGTGGGCACGATGACCAGCGGCGGCACCGAGTCGCTGCTGTTGGCCGTGAAGGCCTACCGCGACCGCGCCCGCAGCAAGTGGCCGTGGATCCGTCGCCCGAACATGGTGGCCCCCCGCACCATCCACCCCGCCTTCGCCAAGGCCTGCCACCTCTTCGGAGTGAAGCTCCGCACCGTCGCTGTCGACGAGCACGGACACGTCGAGCCGAAGGCCATCCGCAAGGCCATCGACCGCAACACCATCTTCGTCGCCGCCAGCGCCCCCCAGTACGTCACCGGCGTGGTCGACCCCATCCCCGAGATCGCCGCCATCGCTCAGAAGAAGAACCTGCCGATGCACGTCGACGGCTGCTTCGGCGGCTTCATGCAGCCCTGGCTGTCGCGCCTCGGGGTCGCCATGCCCGACTGGGACTTCCGCGTGCCCGGCGTCACCAGCATCTCCGCCGACCTCCACAAGTACGGCTACGCCGCCAAGGGAGCCTCCACCCTGCTCTTCCGCGACATGACGTACCTGCGGCACCAGTTCTTCGCGTCCACCGACTGGCCCGGTGGCATCTACATCTCGCCCGGCATGGCCGGCACTCGTCCCGGAGGTCCCATCGCTGCGGCATGGGCTGCTCTGCAGGGCATGGGGGAGCAGGGCTACCTCGACAAGGCCGAGCAGGCCTACGAAGCGTCCCAGCAGCTCCGCAGGGGCATCGGCGCCATCGACGGCCTGCGGGTCCTCGGCCGCGACCCCATGTCGACCATCGTCACCTGGACCAACGCCGACGCCGACGTCAACGTGTACGCGGTCGCCGATCAGATGCAGGCCAAGGGCTGGAGCGTCGACCGCCAGCAGCACCCCGCCAGCATCCACTGCACCTGCAACGCCTCCAACCTGCCCGTCATCGACGCCTACTTGGCCGATCTGGCCGAGGCGGTGGCCCACGTGCGGGCGAACCCCGAGCTGGCCCGGGAGGGCGACGCCGCCGTCTACGGACTGATGGCCCGGGTGCCCCTGCGAGGCTTCGTGAAGAGCGCGGTCCTCGACGTGATGGAGAAGATGTACGCCCCCGATGCCACGGGCGCCCCGGACCTCGAAGACGACGGCGGCATGGTCCAGGACATCGCCACCAAGGTCCTCGACACCGTCGACCGCGTGAAGGCCCGCATCGGCGGCGCTCAGTGATTCGACGCCTCCTCCGTCGGCGCAAGGCCGCCCCGTCCGGCCGCCCCTTCCGCATCGGCATGCTTCGCATCGCCCAAGAGAGCAACGCCCTCTCCCCCCACCTCACCGAGGTCGACGACTTCGGCATCGACATGGTGGGCGACGAGCTCCTCCACGCCACGTCTCGCAAGGGCATGGAGGCGCCGGGCTTCTTGAAGAACGCCGAGCTGTCGGGCTTCCGGCGCGCCGTCGACGCCCACGACGCCCACGTCGAGGTGGTGCCGCTGTTCAGCCTGTGGGCCGTGCCCGCTGGCCCCCTGTCGAACGCCGCCACCCACGCCCTGCGCGCCCGCCTGCGGGCGGCGCTGGAAGCCGCCGGCGACCTCGACGCGCTCTTCGTCTCCCTCCACGGGGCGATGGTCGGCGAGGGGGGCACCGCCCCCGAGGAGCTGTTCCTGGCCGACATGCGGGACATCGTCGGCCCCGACGCCATGATCGCCGCCACCATCGACCTGCACGCCCACCTCACCGCGGCGTTCATGGAGCCCCTCGACCTGCTCGCGGCCTACCGGACCAACCCCCACCGCGACCACGTCGCCACCGGTCGCCGCTGCGGAGAGATGCTCCTCGACACGCTGATGGGCCGCATGCGTCCCACCATGGCCTGGCGTACGCTCCCGATGGCCCTCGGCGGCGGCACCACCCTCGACTTCGTCGCGCCGATGCGCGGCATCTTCCGCTGGATGAAGAAGGTCGAGAAGGATGCCTCGGTGCGCTACGTCAGCCTGTGCATGGTCCACATGTGGCTCGACGAGCCCCACGCCGGCTGGTCGACCGTGGTGGTCACCGACGACGACCAGGAGAAGGCCGACGCCCTCGCGGACGAGCTCGCCGACCGCGCCTGGGCCGTCCGACACCAGCTCCCGCCCCAGCTTCCCTCCGCCGAGGAGGCCATCGCCCAAGCCCGCGCCGCCCGGCTCCGCCGCCGCATGGGCACCATCTGCATCTCCGACGCCTCCGACATGGTCGGGGCCGGTGCCCCCGGCGACAACACCCAGCTGCTGCAGGCCCTGCTGGAGCATGCCCGCGGCCTCACCGTGTACGCCCCCATCCGCGACGCAGCCGTCGTCGACGAAGTGTGGGAGCACCCCGACGGGAGCCGGGTCCAAGTCACCCTCGGCGGGCGACACCACCACTCCCCACCGCTGCCTGTGGCCGCCGTCATCCGCTCCCACGAGGAGACCATGAACTTCGGACGGGTCGTGGTGCTCACCATCGACCACGTCGAGTTGGTCGTGACCAGCGGGCCGCCCCTGGCCATGAAGCCCAGCTTCTACCGCGACGTGGGGCTGCGCCCGAGCAAGGCCGACATCTGCGTAGTGAAGAGCCTCTTCCCCTTCCGGCTGTACTTCGCCCTGCACAACCGCAAGACCATCTACGCGAAGACCAAGGGGGCCACCGACTTCGATGCGGCGTGGCGGCAGGAGTTCGCCCTGCCCACCCACCCCAAGCACGCCGTCGAGCGCTGGCGCCCGACGGACCGGGCGCGGCGGGGACTGGCAGAGGGGTAGAACCCAGCTGAGTGCGGAACCGTCGAGCGGGATTTGCACACGATCGAACCCCCGTGGTATTCGTCCAGATGCTCGCTCCATTGCTTCTTTCTTGGTCACCCTCTGCCCACGCAGCGACGTGGAACGTTCCCCTCGATGCGGCCACCCCGCGGGATGCCGTGTCCCTCGCGGCCCCTGGCGACGTGATCGAGATCGATGCGGGCGAGTGGCCCGGCAAGATCGTGGTCGACAAGCCCCTGACCTTCGTGGGCTCGGGCATGAACGAGACCGTGCTGCTGGGGGCGAGCCTGTACAGCGTCGATGTGCAGGGCGGCGTCACGGCTTCGTTCTCCGACCTCACCATTGTCGGGGGGTACGACCAGGTGCCGGTCAAGGTGCGCAGCGGTGCTCACGGCAGCTTCGAGCGGGTCAAGGTCCGCGATGGGCGTCATCCCAACACCGGTGGCGGCATGCGAGTGGCGGGCACGGCCGTGCTGCTCGAGTCCATCGTGTGCAACAACGAAGCGTACTACCTCGACGCCGGCGGCGGCGTGTTCGTGGAGGACTCAGGCAGCCTGCAGGCCTCCCACTCGGTCTTCTTCCAGAACGAGGCGTCCGACGACGGCGGTGCGATCGTCGTGAGAGGCGAGGCGGCCCTCTGGAACAGCGTGCTCGTCGACAACCGTGCCACTCAGGGCGCCGCGATTCGGGAATGGTGGTCTGGCGGCATCGCCCTCGAGGTGACCAACACCATCGTGGTGGACAACGTCAACACCCAGAGCTGGTCCGTCTCGCCGGCCATTCACTTCCCGTCGATGACGGGCGGCCACAACCTCTACGACGGGAACACCGACGGAGGAGCGTCCGTCCTCTTCCCGACGGATGTGCTCGCCGACCCGCTCCTGTTCAACCCATACGTCGACTGCGCCTCCGCGACCCTGGCAGACTTCGCGGTGATGGGGGGCTCCCCGGCCATCGGTGCGGGCGACCCCTTGTACGCGTCGTACATCGGAGCGGTCCCGTACGTGGATACCGACCTCGACGGCTATCCAGAGGCGGTCGACTGCGATGACACCAACGGGGGCGTGCACCCCGACGCGGTCGAGCAGTGCAATGGGGTCGACGACGACTGCGACGGCGTGGTGGACCTGTTCGTGAGCTGGTACGCGGACGCCGACCTGGATGGCTTCGGGGATGCTGCCGCGGAGCAGGTCAGCTGCGAGCCGCCGGATGGCTACGTCGACAACGCCGAGGACTGCGACGACGGGGCGAGCACGGTGTTCCCAGGTGCTGTCGAGGTGTGCGACGGCGTCGACCAGAGCTGCGACGGGCAGGCCGACGAGGGCGTTCTTCTTGCCTGGTACCAGGACGACGATGGGGATGGCTTCGGCGACCCCACGGTCGTGGAGGGCGCCTGCGAAGCGCCCGTGGGCTTCGTCGACAACGGCATGGACTGCGACGATGGCAACGTCGACGTGAACCCCGCCGCCTTCGAGGGCGTGGGCGATGGCGTAGACCAGGACTGCGATGGCGTCGAGTGGTGCTTCGTGGATGGCGATGGCGATGGGGCGCGGGGCACCTTGGTGCAGGAAGGCTCGACCCCGGACTGCAGCGGGGAGGGCGAGCTCGGGGCCGACGCGTACATGGACTGCGACGACACCGACGACAGCATCCATCCCGACATGGAGGAGATCTGCGACTACGTCGACAACAACTGCAGTGGGCTCGTGGACGAGGGCTTCGCGAACGACTGGTACCCGGACGACGACGGGGACGGGTTTGGCGATGGTGCGGCGACGCCCATCCACACCTGTGTCTTCCCTCCGGGCACGGTCGACAATGGGGACGACTGCGACGACAGCGACGCCACGGTGTCGCCGGATGCGACCGAAGTGACCTGCGATGGCGTGGACAACGACTGCAACCCCGCAACCCTCGACGATAGCGGCTGCGACACCGGCACGCCGGCGGACACGGACACGGACACGGACACGGATACCGACACCGACACCGACACCGACACCGACACGGACACGGACACCGACTCCGACACCGACACCGACACCGACACCGACACCGACACGGAGGACGACGACCAGGCGTCCGGGGGGTGCATGACGGCGTCGCCCGCGGGCTGGTCGTCGCTGCTGCAGCGGCGCCGGTAGGGGCTTGGTCGGCGTCTTCCTGGGCCGGCGTCGACACGGCCGCCACACGGGCCCGATGGGCAACCGGTAGACTGACAGCATGTGGATCTGGCTCTCCCTCGCGCTCGCCACCCCGCCCACGGGCGGCGCCGTCGCCATCGACGTGCAGACGATGGCCGTGGGCCACGACGGAACCCTGCACTCAGACACCCGCACCCGAAGCTACGGTTCCTTCGACGTCGACCTCGACGGAGATGGCCTGACCGACCGAGCGGTGCCGGTGTTCGCGGACGACGCTTGCCCCTGGACCCTTCGCTACACCGTGTGGTGGCAACGAGGCGAGGGCTGGACGAAGGCGGGAGAGGTCGTGGGGGTGCCCCAGCGTGTCGACGGCGCCTTGGTGACCCTCATCGACCGGACCGTCTCCACCGCCCCATCGAGCCGTCCCCCCTTGGGCCACCCGGACCATCCCCCCGAGCGGCAGCACACCACGCGTACGTACCGGGTCGAGGGCGACCAGATCGTCCTGGACGCCCAGAAGACCATCGCCGGCACCTGCCACCACTGCGCGATCGAGACGTGCCGCGGGGCCCAACAGGTCACGCCCTAGTTCCCCACGCTCCCGAGGAACCCGTCCAGCACCTCGAGCAGCTCCGGGTCGAGGCCTGCCGGCACCTCGGGATCGACCAGCTCCTGCAGCCCATGACCCATGCCGCCGATCAAGTGGACTTCCGCGTCGCGGCCGGCGGCAGCCCGCTGAACCGCCAGCAGGTCCTCCGGTGGCACGTTCCGGTCCACCGTCCCGCCCACCGCCAGCAGCGGCACCTCCAGGGTCCCGATCACGTCCAGCGTCGTGCGGTTCAGGTCTTCGTACTCGGCCAGGGCCCGCAGGCTCACCCCGCCACCAAGGCAGCCGTCGGCTGGGTCGTAGGCTCCATCGAGCTGGCCCACGCACAGGTCGATGGTCGCCGCCTGGGCCCGGACCGCCCACGCCGAGACGAAGTCCCCCTGGCCCTGGCGGATGCTGGCGAGCCCCTCGAGCTGGCCCAGGAGCGCGTCGCGGAAGGTCCCGCTCATGCCAGCGAGCATCACCACCGCCACGAAGCGGTCGTCCCGTGCCGCGAGGTGAGGTGCGAAGCCCCCTCCCTGGCTGTGGCCCATCACCACCAAGGCATCGCCATCGACCTCCGGCAGGCCGGCGAGGTGGTCGGCGGCCGCCAGGGCGTCCTCCAGGAACAGCCCGAAGCGGAAGTCCTCCCAGTCCACCTGGGCGTGCTCCTCCGGGTAGCAGCGACCGCAGGCCCGCTTGTCGTAGCGGAGCACCACGAGCCCCTGGGCCGCGAGGTGGTTCGCCAGCTCTGCGAACACGGGCACCGCCACGTCGTACGCCGCCACCAGCTCCCCGGGGGCCGACGCGTCCCGGTCGGTTGGGCCGCTGCCGTGCACCAAGACGACCGCAGGCCTGGGCCCCGCCAACCCTCGGGGCAGGTGCAAGGTGCCTTTCAGCGCCGTCCACCCCAGGGCGTCGGACCGCGTGGGGAACACCACCTCCCGGGTCACCACCTCGGTGGGCACCGCGGGCCGGCAGTCCGGCTCGACCTGCGTGAGCGCACACCCCTCGAGGGGCTCGCGCTGGTCGACATCGTGGAAGGGCTCCCACTCCCCATCGAGGCGAGCGAGGTTCGTCGGGAACAGCGGCGGGATCGACAGGCCGATCAGCGCCAGCAGCGGCAGCCCAAACAGGGCGAGGCCAAGGCCCGCCAGCAGGCCGTCCCGCACGCCGGAGGTGGTGAAGCCATCCCGCGTCTCCGGATTCACCCAGCACACCCACAGCGCGTACACGCCGTAGGCGGTGCCCAGGGGCACGCTGGTCACGCTGGCCAGGGCGGCCACGGTCTGAGCGGCCCGGCCTCCCCCTCTCTCGAGGCGCCACGCCGCCACGGCGCAGAAGCCCGCGAGCACGAACAGCACGAACAGCACCAGCACGGTGAACAGCACCATCGGCCCCGCGGCCAGCAGCATCCGCTCGTCGGCGACGACGAGGGCTGCGCTCGAGACCCCGACCGACACGGCGGTCAGCCCCCCGGAGACCAGGAGCAGGACCACGGATGCGACGTTGAGCCACTTGAGGACCGCGAGGTGGTTCATGGGTCGAGCACCCCCGCCGACCCACGGCTCACCACCCACAGCTGGTCGGCCGCACGGGTGATGGCGACGTGGAGCAGGTTGCGGTCCCGCGCGGTGTAGGCGCCGGGCTCCACGAGCACCACCCCGTCGAACTCCAGGCCCTTCACCTGGTGCACGTTGCTCACCACCACCCCCGGCTCGAAGCCGAAGTCCTCCCGGTGCCCACGCCGGACGGGCTCGGCGAGGGCGCCGTCGAGCTCCTCGGCCCAGCGGTTGGCCTCGGCCTTCGTCCGGCACAGCACCGCCACCAGGGCCTTGGGGCGACGGGTCCGGAAGGCCTCGACCGCCTGGGCGACGCCGGCGGCGGTCGCGTCGGGGCCCCGCAGCCACAGCACTGGCTTCCCCGGCCGCGTGCGGCTCAGGAGGTCCGGGTTGTTATGGCCCGAGGCCGCCAACGCCAGCGCCATGATGGGGCGGGTCGAGCGGTGCCCGACCGGAAGGGTGTCCACCTGCAGGGCATCGTCCAGCTGTTGCCCCCCACCGGAGAGCAGCCCGAAGCCCCCGGCGTCGTACAAGGTCTGGGCCGGGTCGCCGGCGAGGGTCAGGCTGCGGTGGGCATCGGCCGCGTCCAGCAGCACGCGCACCGCCGGGGCCGAGAGGTCCTGAGCCTCGTCCACCACGATGTGGGCGAGCTGATGGTGCCAGGGGCGCTCGAAGCCCTCGACCCGCATGGCGACCAGCTGCCCGAGCCGAAGCAGGAGGGCGGCATCGGCGAAGTCCACGGTCTGCTCGTCCTTCCGCCGCGCCAGGTGGGCCTCCAGCAGGGGCACCGCGCCATGAAGCGCTGGGGGGAGGGCCGCCCGCGCCGCCTCGGGCTCCGCCACCAGTCCGTACAGATCGCGGCTGTGGTCCCCGAGCCGTGCCCACACCCGCCGACGCAGGCCCTGGAGCACCGTGCGCTCGTCGGGGGAACGCTGGGCGAAGAAGGCGGCGACCCGCTCCAGACCTTTCCCTTCGGTGTCCTCCCAGGCCGGGGCCAGCCCCTCGGGGACCGGCAGCCAGGCCTCCAGCCGCGCCCCGAGCCGGTCGACCGCGGCGACGAGCAACGCCTCCACCGCCGGGTGCTGCTTGAGGGCCGCGACCTCCGGCGGCGCGCCCCCCGCGAAGCGCACCGACAGGCCCCCCGCCCGCAGCATCCGACTCGCCCAGGCGTGGAAGGTGGCGACCTGGACGCCTCGTAGATCCAGGTCTCCCAGCGCCTTGCGGATGTAGGTCTGCAGGGCCTTGTTGAACATCACGACCAAGACCCGGTCGAGACGGAAGCGCTCGGGGTCGTGGTAGTGGAGGTATGCGACACGGTGCAGGGCCACCGTCGTCTTTCCAGAGCCAGCCTGGCCGCGGAGCACCACCACCCCGCTCTCCGGTCGCGTCAACACCCCGAACTGGTCCGGGGTGATCAGGGCCACGATGTCCGGCAGCGCATGGTCCTCGGGGTCGTCCCGCAGGTCGCTGCGCTCCAGCACCTGGTCGGCTTTTCGCTTTCCCTGCCAGGTGTTTCCGGCCCGCTTGCGGGCCACCACGGTGCCGTCGTCGACCCCTTGCAGCACGCCACCCCGCACGTCGAGGGTGCGGCGGGCGGCGACGAGCCCTTCCCGCTCCCGGCCCGCGACCTCGGCGTAGAACTCATCCCCCTGCTCGAACTCGTAGTACAGCTGGCTGATGGGGGCGTTGCGCCAGTCGACGATGTTCACCGGCAGCCGACCGTCCACCGCCGAGCCCTTGGCGATGAGCAGCTCTCGGGTCTTGCCGTCCTCGTCGAGCACCAGGTGCCCGAAGTAGGGGCTGCCGGCATCGAGGTGCCGCACCCGCTGAGTCCGCTCGTGGCTGGCCCGCTGCAGCTCGAGCTCGTCGATGGCCTCGTCGATGGCCGCCTGCTGGACCGCGTCGTTGCAGGCCTCGGAGCGCGCCTCCAGCAGCTCCCGGAGCCGGTCCGACATCTCGACCTTCTCTCGGTTCTCAGTGGCCGCGATGGCGACCAAGGAGGCGACCGTGCGGTGGCACAGCTCGTCTTCTTCGATCACCCAGGCAGGGACGGACTCGGTGGGGGTGGTGTCGGACATGGACGCAGGTAGCCGCTCCCCGCCGCGGCCGCCTCCTCCGAGGCCACACCAGGCCGAAGGCCCATCCGGGGCTCGGCGAGCAAGGGAATTCCGATACTCATCTCCCGGACCTGGACTCTTCTTTCCCTTGCGCATACCCCCCTCTTCTCAGAGGTGACCATGTCGGCCAAATCCCCAGAGCGCCCTCCAATCGCCACCTACACGCCACTGTCGTCTGCCCACCGACGGGTCCAGGTGCAGCAGGCCATCCTGCTGACCAGCGCCACCCTCTTCATCTCAGCCATGGCGGCCGACAGCTTTCTCTTCCCGACACAGCCGCCGCCGATGGCCCTCCGCGTGGTCGGGAGCCTCGCAGCGCTGGGGGTCTTGGTTGGGCTGGTGCTAGAGGTATTCACCGCTGGCTACTGGAACCATCTCGCCGCCTGCAACCTGACGGCCCTGGACCGCATGGGCTTCTTCGCTGCCAGCAGCAATGCCCCGTGGTTGTGGCACTGGCGAGGGGTCCGCTCGGAAGGCCTGACGGGGCCCTACCGGGCCACCAAGGAGCTCTTGGTGCACTCCTTCCCGGGCAACGAGAACCCCCCTGTGGGAGGCTACGACCCTGCCCTCGACGACCCCGCCCTCGACGAACCAGCGTTGACGGCCCCGCTGGTCCACGTGGTGCCCCTGTGGATTGGGCTGGATGTCACCCGCTACGCCCTGATTGTGGCAGCCATGAAGCTGCACATGGCAGGCCCTCCTGGCACACCACACTCCTCGCTGGTCGACTTCCCGGAAGGCCGGGTTCTCGCGGTCGCAGCCTTGGCCGCCGTGGTCGGGTTCGGCGCGGCGGCGCTGAACCTGCAGATCATGGGGAAGGTGGCAGCGGACCAGAACGCGCTGGCCCGTGCAAAGGGCCTCATCGGCTGATTCCAAAACCGCACGCGGGGTTCCGTCCACACCAGAAACGTGGTGCAATGTCGTCAATCCCCCGTGGAGCCCCATGCGACGCCCCCCCGCCGCCCTCTTGGTTCTGGCCGGTACCTTCGCCTGCAGCGCCCCCTCGGCCTCCGCGCCCTCGTCGGAGCAGGAGGCCGACGAGTCCAACGTCGCCCCCCTCCTCCACCTCGTCACCGTGAGCCCCACGAGCCCCCACACCGACGACGTGCTGCTCGCCTCGGCAGAGTGGACCGATGCCGACCTCGACGAGGCCCTCCTCACCTACGCATGGTCCGTGGACGGGACGGTCCTCGACGCCACCGGACCGCGGCTCGACGGGGCCCTCCACTTCGACAAGGGCCAGGTGGTGGGGCTCACCGTGACCGCCGACGACGGTCAGGAGCAGGCCACGCTGGCGGCCCCAGACCTCGTCGTGCAGGCATCCGTCCCGAGCACCCCCGAGATCCGCATCGAGCCAGCGCAGCCCCTCGCTGGGGAGGCCCTCGTCTGCGAGGTGGTCGTGCCGGCCACCGAGCTGGATGGCGACGTCGTGACCCACACCACGAGCTGGCTGGTGGACGGCATCCCCCACGCCGGGGAGGGCGTGCGCGGCACCGACACCGTGGCGGGCCAGACCTGGATCTGCACCGTGGAGGCCTCCGACGAGGACGGTGCCGCCGAGCCCGCCTCCGCCAGTGTCGCCATCGAGGCCTGCGCCCAGGTCTCCGCCCCGGTGGCCGTGGCCACCAACGTGAACGCGGCCTTCACGGTGGCCACCGGCGACCTCGACGGCGACGGCGACGACGACGTGCTCGCCGGCGCGAGCGACACCATCTTCTGGGTGGAGAACCAGGGCGGGGGTTCCTTCGGCGCGCCACTCCTCATCACGGATACCGCCCTGGGGGTGTCCGACATCGTGGCTGCGGACTTCGACGGCGACGGCGACCTCGACGTGGCCGCCAGCTCCCGCGACGACGACACCGTGGCTTGGCACGAGAACCAAGGGGGCACCTGGCAGGAGCACATCCTCACCACCAGCGCCGACTTCGCCCGGGGCATCCACACCGTCGACTTCGACGACGACGGAGACGCCGACATCCTCTTCGCCGCTGAGCTGTCGAGCACCGTCGGCTGGTTCGCGAACGACGGCTACGGCGTCTTCGGCCCCATGCGCACCATCACCACCAGCGACGTGGCCCCCCACACGGTCGCCACCTTGGACCTCGACGGCGACGGAGACCTCGACGTGGTCGTCGGCGGGTACACCGGCGCCCTCGGGCTCGAGTGGTACGAGAACCAGGGGAACGAGACCTTCGGCCCCCACCAGTCGGTCAGCAACTTCGTGAACTACGTCGTGCACATCGAGGCCGCCGACCTGGACGGCGACGGCGACGACGACGTGCTGGCTGCCGCCCTCATCGATGACCGCATCGTCTGGGTTCCCAACGAAGGCGGGGTGTGGGGGGCGCCCGTGGTGCTGACGGACACCGCCACCACCGCCTACGCCGTGGCCGCCGCCGACATCGACGGCGATGGCGACCTGGACGTCGCCGCCGCCGCCCGGGACGACAACGCGGTGATGTGGTTCGAGAACCTCGGTGCGGGCGTGTTCGCCGCCGAGACCGTGGTGTCGCCCCCCAGCTTCGACTTCCCCCTCTCGGTCGCCGCGGGGGACCTCGACGGCGATGGGGACGCCGATCTGGTGGCCGCCGCCGAGCGCTCCGACATGGTGGCCTGGTTCGAGAACAGCTGCACCGGCCCCTGAGCGGTGAACCGCCGAGCCGCCGTCCCGGATCGGGACGGTTGCGCGCGAGATGCTGTGCCATGACGGCAACCCCCATGCGTCCGGTTCGACGCTTTCCTCCGCCCCCGTGCAGCGCCACTCGCCCCCCAGCCGTGCGCTGGTGGAGTAGCATCGCCCCATGGCCTCTCTCTCCCACACCCTCCGCGGCATCGACAAGCTCGACGTCTCGTTCGAGCGTCGCGCCGCGATGACCAAGGCCGTGCGCACGGGTCGGCTGCAGGATTTGCCATGGGCTGCCTTCCGGCCCCCGCTGGAGGTCCCAGACGGCCTCCTCCTCGACGAGCGCTACCGACTCGGGGCCTCCATCGGTGCGGGGGGCTTCGGCGGGGTGTTCCACGCCGACGACCTGCTGACCGGACGACGGGTCGCCGTGAAGATCTTGGACCACTTCTCCCCCGACGTGTCGCGACGCATGCTCCAGGAGATCGCGGTGCTCCGCCGCCTCGATCTCCCCTGTGTCGTGGGCTTCCTCGACGAAGGAGACCTCCAGGGCCGACCCTACGTCGTCATGCCCTACATGCAGGGCGAGCCCTTCCCCGGCACCGACCACGATGGGAGCTGGAAAGCCCTCGGGCCCCGCTTGCTGTCCTTGGCAGAGGCCCTCGCCCGGGTCCACGGCATCGGGGTGCTTCACCGCGACATCAAGCCCGACAACGTGCTGTGGACCGACGGGCGCCCCGTGCTCATCGACTTCGGGCTCGCGATGGCGGAACAGCTGGTCTTCGAAAAAGACGACGAGCTGGCAGGTTCTCCCGCCTACCTGGCACCCGAGCAGTACCTCGGCGACGAGCCCACCGAGCGGTCGGACCTCTACGCTTTTGGCGTCCTGATGTACGAGACCCTGTGTGGCGAGCTGCCCTTCGCCGGCGACAAGGCCCTCGACGTCATCACTCAGCTCCTCACTCAGGAGCCGGACCCCCTGACGGAACGCTGTGAGGTCCCAGCAGGCGTGGCTGATCTCGTCCATCAGCTTCTCGTCAAGGAGCCTGCGGACCGACCGAAGAGCGCCCTCCATGTGGTCACCACCCTGCGGGCGTTCGTGGCGCTCCCCGAGGGATTGCCAGACCCCGAGTCCGTGCGCCATCCCACGGACCTGGAGCGGTGGTTCGCCGGCCCCGAGATGCTGCACCACCTCCGCTCTGATCCGGCGCAGATCCTGTGGCGACGGACCGGTGGCGACCCAGAGGTCGTGCGGCAGAGCCTGGCTTCCTGGGTTCGTGCGGGCGTCGCTCGCATCGACGCGAACGGTCGCATCGCCATGGCACGGGATGTCGTCGACCGCATGATGAGCGGCATGACCGTGGACCCGTGCCGGGGAGATGGGGTGGGCACCGAGGGGCTCGACGTCGAGCTCCAGCGCTTGTGGTTGGTCGTCGATGCCCTGGATCCATGGGCCACCGAACACCGCCTCGCAGCCGTACTCGACCGGGAAGTCGCCGATGTGCTCCAGGGTCTCCAGACGCTGATGGAGCAGGCGCTGGTGACGCCGGTGCCCGAGGATGGCCAGGCCGAGGGGTGGCTGGCCGTGCGCACCCCACCACGCCCCGACGGGGCCCACGCTCGCCGCCTCCACGACCTCGTCGCCGACCAGGTGCCACCGGATGCCAACGCGTACCTCAGCCACCTCATCCAAGCCGGCCGCATGGACGACGTGCCGGAGGCGAGCCTTCGGGTCGCCCGAGCACGCCGGGCCGAGGGGCGTCACCTCCAGGCCTGGCTGGCGGCCCGGGAGGGCCTGGCGGCGGAGCGGCGCCTCGGCCTCGACAGCACGGAGGCCCTGGTGCTCGCCGTGGAGCTCACCCTCGAGGGCAACATGGGGCAGGAGCTCGAAGTGGTCGCCCTGGCGGCACGCCGACGAGGAGAGGTGGATCTCGCCGGCCTCTGCACCTACGCCCGCTCGCTCCACCTCGGCACCGCTGAGGCATCGGGCCTGGACACCGTCGACGTGTCGCGCTTCCCCGAGCTCAAGGACTGGCCCCACAGCCTGACCGGCTACTTGCTGCAGCACGGCGAGCTCGAGGTGCACCGGGCATGGCTGGCAAAGGTGCTGCCCCAGCTCGACGTGTACGAGGCGCGCTTCCTCCAGTCTCGTCTCGAGATCCGGAACGGAAATGTGCTCCGGGCGGCCGAGCTGGGGGAGGCCTCCATCAAGCCGACGATGCGAGGTCCTCGGGCCGTGTCTCGCCGCCTCGTTGCGGTGAACGGATGGCTGGACGTTGGGCGCTTCGATCGTGCTACAGCCTTGTTGACGGCGGCCCAGGCCGAGCTGCAAAGCATCCGCTCCGGCGCCCTGTCGGCCTACGCCACCTGCCTCGCCCGAAGCCACCGGTACCGCTCGGCGCTCCCCATTGAGCCATCCCCGGAATTCGTGGAGGCGTTGGAGCATCTCCAATCTCTGCCCTTCATCGCCTTCATGCTGCTCCTCGAGGCTTCGATCGCATGGCGCTGTGGAGAAGATGACCTTGCCTTGGAGTACGCCTCCAAGGTCCAATCCGTGGCGCACCTACGCATCGGCGCCGCCTGGCTCGCCGATGCCATTGTGGCATCGGTGCGGAATGAGACTGATGCAAGCATGGTTGAGCGCGCGATGAGCTCCAAGTCTTCCGTGGCCATGAGGGCCCAGATGTGTGCGGCCCATAGGCTCGCCGGCGGAACCCTCAGCGACGAGGTGATACGGCAAATCCACTCCGAACTCGAGGCAAGCCAGTACCCTTCGGATGCGCGACTGGAGTGGCTGACACCACAGGAAGTCCGGGACGCGATGGAGGGAAGATGCCCAACGAGAACATCGTGATCATTGCTGGTGGAACGTGGCTGATCACATGGGGGAGCAACAAGAAGGCATGGGTCTTCAGCAGCGCTACCGGCATGAGCTGGGCGAGTGCCGTGGCCAATTTCCTGCCGATCCCTTCGACCTTCACGGCGACCAAGCTCAGCGTAGCCGTGAGCAACCCGACCCAGCTACGGGCCTACGTCTGCAATCAGGTCGGTGCCGGCACGAAGATCTACACCGTGGACATGCCGATTCCGTCCTCGACGACGGGCGACCAGACCTGCTGACTGGCGGGGCGTCGACTACGACGCGATGGGCACCTGGCCCATCGCGGCGGCGTCGAAGATGCGGTTCGCATTGGCCGCCAGGAAGTTCCGGTAGATCAACGGCTTGCCCTCCTGGGTCCAGCACCTGGCTCCGTCGGCGCAGACCGCCTGGTTCCGCTCGATGATCTCCACGAACTGCTGCTCGACCCGAGCGACGCCCACCCGGCCGTCGTCCTCGAGGACCGCGGTGTCCACGGTGGCGGCCAGGGTCGCGGTCTGTCGCAGCGGGCCTCCCTCCGTGCCCTGGATGCGGTCCAGCATGGCGAAGCCTCGGTCGCGCATCTCGGCCACCATCTCCTCGATGTTGCGGTAGCCCGCAGCGTAGACGTCGATGGTGACGTGGTTCAGGTCCGGCCCGAGGGCCAGCGCGCTCGCGACCTGGCCCGAGACCTGCGCCACCGCCTCCAAGGTGCTGCGCCGGATGGGGGGCCCGTTGCGGCGCATCAACACGTCGACGAAGTGCTCGAGGAACCGCTCGGCATCGCCTTCTTCCAGGCAGCCGCCGGCCTCGAAGGCTTCGATGACCCGGACGAAATCGCTGTGGTCGACCTCGGCGGCCTGCACCGCGTTGTCCTCTCGGATCAGGTCTGCCACCTGGGGTGGGAAGGCGTCCAAGTCCACCTGGGACACGAAGATCTTGAACTGGCTCGCGTCCTCCCCGACCACCTGCAGGTCGAAGGAGACGAGCTTCTTCTCGGGGAAGGCGTAGTCCATCTCCTTGCGGAGCCCGATCACCCGAGCAGCCCGCTGGAAGAGGGCGGCGAGCTCGGGGTCGGCGACACGAATGGCGCCGTGGTCGTTGTGGAACCGGCCGCCGCGGGCCTCCACCATCGCCCGAAGCGCCACGAAGTCGGGAACGTTGGCGGCGAAGCGTGCGGTGAGCCGCTCGACGAACTGGTTGCGGAGCCTCTTGGGACAGACGAGCACGGGACCTCCCCACGAACCCAGCATTGGGTCTCGCCCCTGCCGTAGGCACGACCGCCGGCCCACCAAGGTGGCGAAACGTCGCAGGGGACAGGCCGCCGGCCCCTGCCTACTTGGCCATCCCCAGCCCCTCTCGCGCTGAGGCGTGCTTGGGCGCCACCCGCAGCACCGCCTCGAAGGCCTTGGCCGCGTCGGCCTTCTTGCCCTGCCCCAGCAACGCCCAGCCCAGCCCCGCCCGCATCTCCACGTCGGAGGGGTAGTCCGCGACGAGGCCTCGGTACAGCGCCGCCGCGGCGTCGTTGCGGCCCAGGTTGTAGGTGGCCCACGCGGTACGGCTGCGCCCCAGGTAGCTGTGGGGGTCCCGGGCGAGCACCTGCTGACCCGTGGCCTCCGCGTCGGCCCAGCGACGCGCGGCGAGCAGCGGCAGCATGCGCCCGAGCAGCGGCTCGATGGCCTCGGGCTCGGCGGCCACCGCCTGGTCATAGGCGCGGAGGGAGGCATCGAGCTGGCCGTCCAGGTACAGCAGCCACGCGCGCCGCAGCACGTAGGTGTACGCGCCCTTCTCGGAGCCCGGCAGCTGGTCGAGGGTCGACAGCGCGGTGCGGTAGCCGCCGGTGGCCTCCAGCTCGTAGGAGCGCTGGTACAGGTCGGGGACGTCGGCGCCGAAGGCCAGGGCCGCGAGGAGGAAGAGGGTCGTCATGGATCGCTCTCGGTCGGCCGCACCAGGCGGCGGGTGGTGGAGCCCACGGTGTGCTCGAGCTCGAGCAGACCGAGGCCCGGTCGGTAGCGGGCGCGGGTGCGCACCCGGTCGTCGGCGCTGCGGCCAACCACGACGTGGTCGGTGCCGTCCAGCTCGCGACGGTAGGTCATCTGCAGCCCAACCCACGGCACGAAGGGCGCGAAGGCGTCCCACAGCCAGCGGACCGGCGGGGACAGCACGGCCCGTGGGGAGAGGTGGTCGGACCACTGCAGCGATGGCCCGGTGTCGGTGGGAAGGCGCGGCAAAGCGGCCGCCACCACGTGCAAGGGCGAGTTCCGCGCCGCCTGCACGTCCAGCACGGTGAGCAGGTCGTCGGTGCGGTGGAACACGAGCTCCCCGCCATCGTCGTCGAGGAGCCTCCGGCGGCCCAGCAGGTCGACGTCGGCCCGCAGCACGTGGCGACGCTCCCCCTCGACCAGCACCCGCTCGGTGCCAGCGTCCCAGGTCAGCGGCAGGGACTCCCCGTCGAGGTTGCGAAGCATGTCGCCGGTGCGGGGGAACCAGGCGGACTGCACCAGGGCTCCGTCGGGGGTGACCTGCACGACGTCGTGAAGCTCGAAAGGAAGGGTCGGCGACCCCGGCTCCGGGCCGGCCTGCAGCTGCACGTGAAGGTGAGGCCGCGGGGACCGCCCCGAGCTGCCACACAGGCCGAGCTCGTCGCCGCGGCGCACCACCTGGCCCTCCACCACCCGGACCGATCCCGGGGCGAGGTGCGCGACCAGCGAGTACAAGCCGATGCCATGGGCCACCACCACCAGGTTGCCCCAGTTGTGCTCCGTGTCGACTTCGCCGACGGGCATGTCCGGGAGGCCGTCCACCACCTTCGCCACCGTGCCGTCCGCCATCGCCACCACCGGGAGTCGGTAGCAGTGGTAGTCGCGGTGCTTGCCGCCATCCCCCCGATGCAGGCCCCCATCGGCGTCCCGAACCTCGAGATCGATGGCATCCTTCCACGGCCCACGGTGGGTGGGGCCGTCCTCGCTCGACTGGGTCACCGACCACGCCCCGAGGACCGGGGCCCGGAAGCGCACCCAGTAGCGGGCGCCGAAGCGGGCGACCCGGGTCCGCCACCGATCGAGGTTCGCCTCCGGGGTCCCCGGCACCCCCACCACCGACGACGGGCCCTCGTCGGCGCTGCGGAGCCGGAGCCCGAGGAGCAGCGTCCAGGCGGCGAGGTTGAAGGGCAGGATGAACAGCGGCAGCCCGAGCACCCCGAGCTGGGGCGCGAGCCCGACGGTGGCCAGGCTGGCCAGCGCGGCCCCCGTGGTGCCCAGGGCCAGCGACGACCACGACGGGACGAACCACACGCCCCCCACCGCCGCCGCGACCAGCGCCCCGTTCACCGCCGCGAGCCCTGCCAGAGAGGGGGCCAGCAGCCAGCCGAGGCCGTAGGCTACGGCACCACCGACGGCGGCCAGCACGCTGCCCTGCCGGCTCCAGGCCAGCGCGGCGAGGGCCACGAGCCCCCCTGCGGCCGGGTGGGGGGCGAAGAGCAAGGCGCCGACAGACTCCAGCAGCCCCGACGCCGTCATCGACGGCTGGCCTCCCAGGGCCAGAGCAGGCCCCCAGCACAGCCAGGTGACGACCAAGAACGGGCCGGTCAGGGGTGGCAGGCTGGACCCGGCCCGCCATGCGGCGGTCACCAGCACCGACGCCACCGCCCCCAGCGCCGCGAGGCCGAGGCCCGCAGCGGGAGGCAATCCCAGGGATCCCATCGCCAGCCCCACCAGCAGGGCGTTGATGCCGAACAGCCCTTGCTCTTGCAGCGCCTCCGGCAGCTTCAGCACCCGGGCGGTCGCCACAGCCACCGCCACGGCCACGAGCCCGTGCACCGCAGGCCCGAAGACGGTCGCGAGGAGCAGCAGCCACGCCGTCGGCCGGGTGCTGGCGAACAGCACCTGCCCATAGCTGCGCAGCAGGGGGTCGAGGGGCTTCACCCAGCGGTCTCCAGCCATTCCGGCATGACCTCGGGCCCCCGCACCACGTCGAGGTCCTCTCGCTTCCGGAGCAGGCCGTGTTTCCCGTCGGGGCCCACCAGCACCACCGCCGGGCGGTAGGTGATGAACTGCATCCACTGGGTCACGTTGTAGGCGCCCACGTGACGCAGGGCGAGCACGTCGTCGACCTCCACGGGGGGCAACATCAGCTGGTCGCGGACCACGTCGATGTTCATGCACAGCGGCCCGTAGATCACCGTGGGCTCGGGCAAGCCCGGCACGCGGCGGGTCGGCACCACGTCGTGCCGGTACCAGAACGACGTGAACAGCACGTTCACCCCCGCGTCGATCACCAGCGCCCGGCGACCATCAGGGAGCCGCTTGGTCGCATGGACCGAGGTGAGCAGGAAGCCTGCGTCATCCACCAGGGCCCGCCCCGTCTCCAGCACCAGGGTCGGCCGCTCCCGAGGCGGCCCCTCCAGGGCCTCGAGCCCGTCGGTGATGGCCTCGGCGTACCGCTCGAAGGAGGGCGTGGCCTGCTCCGCCGGCAGATACTGGGCCTTCAGGGCGTTGTGGGAGGCAAAGCCGCCCCCCAGGTCGATGAACTGCACGCGAATGCCATGCTCGCGCCGCAGCGTGTTGGCGAACTCAGCCAGCTTGCGGGCCGCGGTCTCGTAGGCCTTGGGGTCGAGCAGGAAGGTGCCCATGTGGCAGTGCAGCCCCACCAGCTCCAGCTTGTCGCCGGCGAGCAGGCGCTCGACGGCCCGCATGGCCTGGCCCGACTCGAGGTGGAAGCCAAAGCGGGACCACGGGGGCGCCCCCTCTGCGCTCAGGTGCACGCGCAGGGCCACGCCGGGACGGACCCCGAGTTCTTCTGCGACGACCTCGGCACGGGCGAGCTCGTCGTAGTGGTCCAGGTGCACGTGGGACCCACCCTGGAAGGCCTTTCGCAGCGCCGATGCCGGCTTGTAGGGCCCGTTGAAGTGGATCTGCTCGGTGGGCACCCCGCCGGCCACCGCCTTGTCGTACTCCATCTCCGAGACGACCTCGGCCCAGGCCCCTTCCCGGTGGAACACCCGGCAGATCCCGTCGAGGTAGTTGGTCTTGTAGGACCACGCGATGCGGACCTTCGGCCAGCGGCGGGACATGGCGTCCCGGAGGCCGCGAATCCGGTCGACGAGGGTGCGCTCGGAGAACACGAACAGGGGCGAGCCGTAGGTCTGCACCAGCTCCTCGACGGAGACGCCGTCGATGTCGTGCAGGGGTTCTAGGGACTGCACCCGAGCGTACTTGTTCATCAGGCCGGACTCGTGTCGCACGATCACGGGCCGCTCCCAGGCGGGCTTGGTCGCAGTCATCGTGGGTCTCCATCGTCGGAAGGTTCGGTTCGGTGCAGCTCGCCCTGGGTGGCCAGGGCCTCGATGTCCGCCATGTCGACGATCTGGTCGAGGCTGATTCGCACGAAGGACGTGCCGACCTTGTAGGCCAGGTCGGGGTCGACGGGGCGGCCGAGGGCCCGCTGCACCGCCATCCAGGGCAGGTTGGGGCCGGCGGCGGCGGTCATGTAGACCCAGGCCGGGAAGCGGGGGTTGATCTCGAGCAGGTGGTAGCCACCGTCGTGGTCCCGCACGACCTCCACCTCGCAGCCCCCGCGCCACTGGGTGGCCGCCATGAAGCGCTCGGTGATGCGCATGACCTCGGGGTCCTTGATGGCCACCCCGGCCCAGCCCTTCCCCTTCTCGGTGAGCAGGGTCTTCTTCATCGGAACGGCCCCGAGAAGGCCCCCCTCTCCATCGCCCACCGAGGCGACGTCGATCTCGTCCCCCTTCACGAAAGCCTGCACCAGCACCGGGCCACCCCAGCGCGCCAGGATGCGGTGGTACGCGGCGATGGCCTCCCCATAGGAGCGCACCACCTCGGCCCCGTAGAACACGCCCTTCAGCACGTTGGGGTACGGCACCTTCTCGTGGATCTTCGCCAGCTCCCCGGGGTCGGTGACCACGACGGTGAGCGGCACGGGCAGGTCGGCCTGCTCCCCGAGCTCGTTGAGGTTCGCCTTGCTCCGCAGGTCGAACTGGTCCCGGGTCGGCTGAAAGGTGCCGACCCCCAGCTCCCGGAACATCGGCTCCAGGGCGATCATGCCGGGCAGCTCGCTGTCGAGGGTGGCGACCAGCGCGTCGAGCCCGACGGTGCCGTGCACGTGCCGGAGCCGCTCGGCCAGCGCCTCGGTGCCCTGGGACGGGTACGGCACGAGGAAGACGTCGTCGAACAGGTCGGCGGCGAAGTTGCCGGGGTCGAGCATGTCGTAGGCCAAGCCCACGACCCGCCCGTCGAAGTCGGGGGCGTCCCGAAGGGCGCGAGCCACCGCCACCCCGGGGGCGGGGTTGTCGGTGGCGTTCAGGCCGGTGATGGCGACGATGGGGCCCACCTAGTCCTTCCCGTCGTCGAGGAGCTCGTGGCGCTGCAGCAGGCCGAGGAACTCGTCCACGTCCCGCCGCATGTCGCCGTCGCGCACGTCGAAGGCGTCGTCGAGGGCCTCGAGGAGCGCATCGCCCCGGAGCCCATCCTTGAGCAGGCGCAGCACGGCCAAGCCGGTGCCGTTGAGGCTGAACGTGGCCCCGGACCAGGGGTCGAACACGAAGCCCGAGTCGCTGATGGCGAGGTCAGTGAGTTTGTCCATGGAGACTCCAGGTGCGTCAGCGACGCGCGGCCACGGGGGTGGAGAGGGTGAGGGTCAGCTGGTGGGCCCAGCCGACCACAGGAGGGACGTCGAAGCGGTCGCCAACCCAGCCCAGGGCCAGCCAGCGTCCGGCAAAGCGCCCAGCGCGCACGCCAGCCCAGAGCTGGGCAACGCTCGCTTCGGGCCAAGAGGCCGTGGCCGAGAGGCCGAGTTCGGTGCGGTAGGACTGGGCGCCGTACCGCCCGCCGACCCAGGCGGCACCACGCTCGGGGACCCACCACACGTCGGCGCGGGCCGCCGGCGCCACGCCATCGAGGACCTGCAGGGACGCGCCGGGCCGCACCGCGAAGGACCCCAGGGGCACCCACCAGGAGGTCGAAGCCCGGCCGGTGGGGTCCACGCCTCCTCGCGGCTGGGTCAGCGACAGCTCGGTCACCACGTCTCCCGCCGGAGACCAGCGAGCCACGCCGCCGACAACCCAGCCCGGAGCCACGTCCGCGCGGGTCTGGACAAGCACGGCCCCGACGCCCTCGACGCCCCAGCGCGCCTCGCCGACCCCGACTCGGCCCCACAACGAGAGGTCGGCGCTGAGCCCCTCAGAGCCCTGGGCCCAGGGGGAGCCAGCGCCCACCCCACCCGCACCGTCGGAAGGTCCGCCAGGCCCTTGCCCTTGAGCCGGTCGCTGCTCCTGGTTCCGCTCCCAGCGCAGCGCCCCGACGTCTGCGGACGTGCCCGGCGGCTCATCGGAGGACCTCGGCGCCCAGGCCATGGCATCCACCACCAAGCCGCCGTCCACCCGCTCGCCGGTGCGCTGCCACCCGACCCGGCCACCAGCGCCCCAGCCCACCGCCTGCCCCGGCGCCGACACGAAGCCTGCCGCCTGGGCGGCCACCCGGTCGCGAACCGCCGGCGCGAGGACCTCCCGCAGCTCGACAAGGGATGGGGCATCGGCGTCGAGTCGCTCCTCGAGGGCCACCAGCTCCGCCCGGGCGTCCGCGGAGCGGCCCATCGCCATGTACGTCCACGCCAGGCCCGTCCGTGCATCCGGGGCCCCGCCCGACAGCACCGCGGCTCGCCCGAAGGCCTCCTCGGCCAAGGGCAGCTCCTCGGCCGCCAGGGCCACCCAGCCAACCTGCAGTGCCAAGCGCGTGTCCTGGTCGTACCTCGCGTACAGCGGGCGCAGCTGCTCCAGGGCTCCCTCGGCGTCGCCGGCATCGGCCAACACCTGGGCGCGCTCCTGGGCGAGGACCAGGGGCTGGGCGGACGCAACGACGGTGGACAGCCAGAGCATGCCACCGCATCTGCAAGAAGCAGACCACTGAAAATGCCCTTGTGTGCGTGCCGTGAGTGCAATCTCGCCCACCCACCCCCGCGCGATTTGACCCGCCCTCGAACACCTGCCCGCGCCAGTGGCTATGTCCTGGCATGGTTCGCGCCCTCGCCATCGTCGCCCTCATCGTCGCCGTGGCCGCCGGCGTGGCCTGGGGTGTCGGCGGTCCCTCGTTCGTGGGCCTCGCGGCGCTGTGCATCGGCATCCAGTGGCTGGCCTTCGTGCCGGCCTGGCTGGGGCGCACCGAGCGGTTCTACGACCTCACCGGCAGCATCACCTACCTGTCCGTGGTCGCCACCGCCCTGGCCATCGCGCCGGCCCCGTCGATGGTGTCGTGGCTCGTCGCGGCGGCGGTCGTCCTGTGGGCGGTCCGCCTCGGCACCTTCCTGGCCGCCCGCATCCATCGCGCAGGGAAGGACGGTCGCTTCGACGAGATCAAGCAGAGCTTTCCCCGCTTTCTGGTCGCCTGGACGCTCCAGGGGCTCTGGGTCTTCCTCACCTCCATCGCCGCCCTCGCGCTCATCCTCGACGCACCGGGCGGCTCCCCCTGGATGGCCGTGGGTGGGCTGCTGTGGATGGTCGGCTTCGCGGTGGAGGTCCTCGCGGACCAGCAGAAGACCTCGTTCAAGGCCGACCCCGCCAACGAGGGGCGCTGGATCGACACCGGCCTGTGGGCGTGGTCTCGCCACCCCAACTACGCCGGTGAGATTCTGCTGTGGACCGGCATCTTCACGGCGGGCCTGACCACGTGGAGCGGCGGCGGATGGCTCACCGTGCTCTCGCCCGTGTTCGTCACCTTCCTCCTCACCCGGGTCAGCGGCATCCCCATGCTGGAGCGCCGCGCGGACGAGCGGTGGGGAGACGACCCCGCGTACCAGGCCTACAAAGCCCGCACCCCGGTGCTCATGCTCTGGCGTCCGCGCTCGTAGCGGGTCGACCTGGAATTCCCTAGGACCTCGGTGGAGGTCCGACCCATGAGCCAATTCCCACGGACCGCGCGGCCCTTCACCCCGGCGGAAGCTGCCGCGGTGCGGCGCTTCGATCCCACCCCGCGACGCCACTACCAGCTGGCATCCGTGGCGGTCTCTGGGGCCTCTCGCTTGCTGATGCAGGGGATGAACCGCGTCGATGTGAACGGACAAGCCTCCTTCGACGCCGCGCGTGCTGCTCAGGGTCCGGGCCGAGGTCTGCTCACCTTCAGCAACCACGTGGGCCTGTTCGACGACCCGTGGCTGCTCGCCTGCTTTGCCGGGTCCGAGTGGACCGGCCTGCGCTGGGTCACCGCCGACGCCCTCAACTTCTTCGACCGCCCCTGGAAGGCCGCCGTGTCCAACGCCGGCAAGGCCGTGCCCATCGTGAGGGGCGCGGGCCTCGACCAGTTCGGCATGCACTTCCTCGCCGACCGACTGCGGGAGGGGGAGTGGGTCCATGTCTTCCCCGAGGGGGGCCGCACCCGACACCCCGAGGGCCGACTGCGCAGCCCCCTGAAGCCCGGCATCGCCCACCTGGTCCGGGCGGCCCGTCCGGTCCTTCTCCCTTTCCACCACCAAGGCATGCACGAGGTGCTCCCGATCGGCGCACGGCTTCCCCGCGTGGGTCGCACGGTCACCCTCCGCTTCGGGCATGGCCGAGCGAGCGACGACGGCCTCGCCGATCAAGACGAAGCTCAGATCATGGCGTGGGTGGAGGAACAGCTCCTCGGGCTGGAGGCACGGACGCTCGCCACCCAGACCACCACGGCGCGACCAGCCCACTCGGCCTCCTGAGGGCCCGCGACAACCTGTCCCGGTCTCGGGCGGCCGCCCCCGCGTCCCGCGACATCCTGACGTAGCGCCGCACACGGACTCGCGAAAGCGCACCTTCTACGGTTGGCATGAGCGTCGCATTGCCCAGAGAACCCCCACCGGAGGTCCTCATGCTTCGCCTGCTCGTCGCTCTCGTCCTACCTGCTTGCTCCTTCGTGCCACAGGACCGCGGTCCCGACCCGCTCGAGGCCCTAGAAGCCCGCGTGGCCGCCCTCGAAGCCGAAGTCGACCGGCCAGCCTGCGAGGACACGAGGGCTGTTCCGCGGGCGCGAGGAGGCTTGGCCGCCGAAGGGCAACGCCGGCTTTCGCGGCCCCATCGGCCCGTGGTCGTACACGAGATCGAAGTCCACCACCCACTCATCGAGGTGCTCGGCCAGAACCTCGATGCCCTGGGTCGGGTGCTGGCACACCGTGGGGAAGACGGCGCCTTCGATGGATACCGGGTCTCCGCAATCCGCCGCGGCAGCCCCGTCGAGATGCTCGGCCTGCGGAACGGGGACGTCATCCACAGGGTGAGTGGTCACCCCGTCACCTCCCTGGACGAGGCCCTGCACGCGTGGGCCGACGTGGCAGGCCGAACCGACGTCGTCGTGGAGCTCAGCCGACGGGGAGAGCCCGTGGAGCTCCACATCACCGTCCGTCCCTGACCTGCTCTACAGACCCCTCCGAGCGTCTCGACCGTATGCTACCGTGCCCGGAAGGAGGCATCCATGGCCCGCTTCGAGCATCTACTCTCCATCCAGGTCCTCGCGTTGCTGGGGGCCTGCACGGGCTCGAGCTCCGACACGACGACCAAAGAGACCCCGTCGGACGCCGACACCGACACCGACACCGATGTGGACGCGGATGCCGATGCCGATGCCGATGCCGATGCCGATGCCGATGCCGATGCCGATGCCGATGCCGATGCCGATGCCGATGCCGATGCCGACGCCGACACGGACACGGACACGGACACGGACACGGACACGGACACGGACACGGACACCGCCACCAGCCCCACCACTGAGAACCCCGTCTGTGCCGACGACTACGGCAACCCCGGCAGCTACACGCCGTACGGTGGTGGGAGCGGCGCCAACGACGTCTACTGGTACGCCAGCGGCTACGTCGCCGTGAAGCCCGGAGCCGACTGTCCCGACCCCATCGACGTGGCCTCCCTCGGCGCCACCAACTGCTGCCCGACCCCCGACTACCTCGCCACGTGCAGCTACATCCGCAAGGACACCAACCAGCAGGCCGACGGCTACGCTGGCTGGGTCGACGCAGGCGGCAGCGGCAGTGGCTACGGCATCGGTCCGGTCGTCGATGTGTGCTGGTACGAGGGCGTGTGGGGACCGGCGACCGACCCGTCCTGCTGCGGTCGTCCCCTCCTCTGCGACGGCGAGGCCGTCGTGGCCGACGTGGCCACCCGCGACGACTGGACGGGCCGCCCGACCCCCGCCACGTTCGCCTCCACCGAGCATCGCCGCACCGCCGGCCTGTACTGGCTGCGCTCGGCCCAGCTCGAGCACGCCTCGGTCGCCTCCTTCGCCCGCTTCGCCCTGGAGCTGCTCCGCTTCGGGGCCCCTCCGGAGCTCGTCGCCGAGGCCATGGCTGCAGGCCAAGACGAAGTCGAGCACGCACGCCTGTGCTTCTCCCTGGCCTCCGACTTCCTCGGCGCACCCGTCGGTCCCGCCCCCATGCCCGTGGGCGAGGCCGCCCAGCTCGCCGGGAGCCGGGCCGAGTTCGCCGAGGCCCTCCTCCGCGAAGGGTGCATCGGCGAGACCCTCGCCGTGCTCGACGCCGCGGCCCGCCTGGCCGTCACCCGCGACCCCGCGGTGCGGGAGGCCCTCCAGACCATCCTCGACGACGAGGCCCGCCACGCCGCCCTGGCGTGGAAGACGATGGAGTGGCTGCTCGCCCAGGACGCGGACGGCTCCGTGCGACGCCACCTCGAGGCCGTGCTCGCGGACGCGGCCCCCGCACCCGCCGCCCCCACGCTCCACGAAGGCCTCGGCCTCGTGACCAGCGCCGCCCGCGACGACGCCTTCCGTCGAGGGTGGGAGCAGGTCGTGCAGCCTGCTTGGGCCTCCCTCGCCGCCTAGTCCTCAGGCCCCCAGAGCCTCCGCGACCGCCACCCACACGTCGGGGTCGAGCCCGAGGCCCGTGTGGGTCGATCCGACCTCCACGTGGTGGGCACGGGGCGAGTAGTGGTCCAGGGAGGCCCGCCAGTCCACGACCCCATCGCGCCGGGAGAAGATGGTGGTCAACGGGACCTGCACCGGGTCCGCTTCGTCCAGCTGGATCTGGAGCGCCTCGATGCGGTCCAGCTGGTCCCCGGTCACTGCGCGGCCGCGCCCCCTCTCTGCAGGGCTGCAGCTGGGGCCGCTACGCCCCGCCGAGAGCCTCAGCCAGCCGGTCGTACACCAGCCGGATGCGGCGGCTGGTGCGCAGCTCCCGATGGCACGCCAGCCACAGCGGAATGGGGATGACGGGCAGATCAGGGAGCACCCGCTGCACCTCGGGGTCGGGGTCGCCGACCTCCTGCATCATGATGCACACCCCCAGCCCCTGCTTGCACAGCGCCCACTGGACCAGGTGGCTCTTGGTGGCGATGGGGAACTGCTCCCGCCCGATGTCGAGCCCCAGCTGACGCAGCCCGTCGACCATCAGATCGCTGCGGTCGAAGGCAAACACCTCGATCCGGGCCAAGTCCGCGCGGGTGACCACCCCCACCCGCTCCAGGTAGGCCGGCGTCGCGTACAGGTGGGCCAGGCTCTGCCCCACCTTCTTGGCGATGACGTCGGGCTGCTTCGGCTGCATGTTGCGCACGGCAATGTCGGCTTCTCGACGCTGCAGGTCACGCACCTCGTTGGTCACCACCAGCTCGATCTCGATGCCCGGGTGGTCTCGACGCAGGCCGGCCAGCAGCGGAGGGAGCAGGTAGGCCGACACCGCCTCGGAGGCCGTGATGGCCACAGGCCCTTCGACGGCCTGGGCCTGCCCGGCCGCCGCCAGCGACATCCGCCGTGCTGCCTCCCCCATCGCCCGCACGTGCTCCACGAGCTCCAGCCCCGAGGGCGTGAGCTCCAGGCGGCGCCCCTCCCGCCGCAGCAGCACCACCCCGAGCTCCTCCTCGAGGCCCGCCACCTGCCGGCCGACCGTGGGCTGGGCAAGGCCGAGGGCCCGGGCCGCTGCCGAGAAGGACCCCTCTTCCGCCGCGACGAGGAACGCCCGAGCCCGGGTCCAATCAAACTGAACGGTCCGCCAATCCATGCAGATACGCATATCACGTGCGCAGCATTGGCCCCTACCGAAACGCACACGCAGAGGTGATGCTGCAGGTGTCGAACGACAAAGGAGTTCCGATGCACGCCGCCTACACGCCCACCTACGGTTCCCCCCACGTGATCGAGCTGCGCGACGTCCCGAGGCCCGCCCTCGGGGCTCACGACATCCGCATCGAGGTCCGAGCGAGTCCCGTCACCGCCGGAGACCGCCGCCTACGGTCCGCCGACTTCCCCTCCGTCACCGCGATTCCAGGTCGCCTGATGATGGGGGTGCTGCGTCCCCGGAACCCCGTGCAGGGCACCATGTTCGCCGGACGGGTGGCGGAGCTCGGCTCCGACGTGACCCGCTGGGCCGTCGGGGACGATGTCTTCGGAGCCGCCGACCACGGCGCCTGGGCCGAAGAGGTGGTGGTGGCCGACGACGGTCCCGTCGCCCCCATTCCCGAGGGTGTCGGCTACGACGAGGCTGCCGCCGTGCCCTACGGCGCCGGCACCGCCCTGCATTTCCTCGAACGCCTCACCGCCGTCCAGCCGGGAGAGAAGGTCCTCATCCTCGGCGCCAGCGGTGGCGTGGGGCGCTACGCCGTCTCCATCGCCCGCCACCTCGGTGCGGAGGTCACGGCCGTATGCAGCCGTGCGCAGTTCGACCTCGTCGGTGCCCTCGGGGCCCAGCACCTCGTCGACCACCGCAGCGAAGACCCCTTCGCCGGGTCCGCACGCTACGACGTGATCTTCGACATCGCCGACGCCACCACCTTCTCGGCATGCCGCCACGCCCTCACCGAGACCGGCCGGTACGCCACGCTGTACATGAGCCCTACCGTGCTGTTCCACATGGCCTGGACCGGGCTCGTCGGAGGCCCCCGCGCGCTCTTCAGCATCGCGATGCCCAGCGCCGACGACCTCGCGTCCCTCGCGCAGATGCTGGAAGACGGCGTCCTTCGGCCCACCATCGTGGCGCGGTACCCGCTGGATCGCATCACCGAGGCCCACGAGGAGGCCGAGTCCGGTGTCCACGGCGAAGTCATGGTGACCATCGGGGCGTCGGCTCGGCTCCGCGCCGTCGGCTGACCCCGTCAGGAGCTCCCGTGGCGCTCCACGGCGAACGGGTGGCCACCGTCTTCACCGAGCCAACCCACCTGCACCGATGCCGTGGCGAGCGCATCCATGCGCGCCATCACCACGCGGACCTCGCCGTCGTCGTGCAGCACCTCGTCGAACCGTGAAGGCGCATCCAGCGCCAGCCCCAGCTGGGGCCCGCCTCAACCGCCCTTGCAGCGGGTGATGCGGATGGCCATGCCCGGGTGCTCCCGACAGAGGGCGGCGAACAGGCGTTGAGCTCGGGGGTCGATGTCCACGCGGGCACCTCCTACCGTTCCGTACCCCGTCAGCGCTCTTCGCCGTCTTCGAGGGTCCGAAACGTCGCGTCGGTGCCCAGGAGTCGATCCAGAAAGCCCGTCGTGCCAAACACCTCGTTCATCCGGTAGTGGTGCCAGTCGTGGGCCACCGACCATGGAGCCCAGGGCAGCGCATAGCCCGAGTGGTGCACCAAGATCGTCAGCAGCGACAGCGTCGTGAACACGTACATCGACGCCAAGTGCGGCAAGAACAGCCACGCACCTGCGACCAGCGCGAGAAAGTTGCCCAGCACGAACTCTACCGGGTGGGCGTACTCGCTGGCCCAAGCCGACGTGGCGCGGAACTCGTGGTGCACGCGGTGCACCCGCCGCATCCACCACGGGCGATGCAGGAAGCGGTGACCGGCGTAGAAGACGAGCACCGCGACGAGGCCCTGACCCACGAGCTCGAACGCCAGCCGCCCGACGGACGGCAGCTCCGCCTCGACGGTCCAGCCCCGCCACCGTAGCCCCTCCCCGAAGCCCCACAGCAGCAGCGGAAGCAGCAAGAACTGGTTGCGGGCCAGCACCCCGAGGGTGCGCCCCAGCGGCGGCTGCTTCCGCTTGCCCTGCTGGATGCGATGCCGCGCGATCCAAGCAGGACGGTCGGTCGTGTCGACGACGTGGAACGCAGCGGCGATGGGCCAGTACAGGGCCGTGTGCAACACCATCAGCCCCCCGACGAAGAGCACCCGATCCGACGCCAGGCCGACCATGTCGTGCCAGACCTCCGCGAATGCGTCGGTGGACCCGAGCGCGAACGCCACGCCGAGCACCCCAGCGAGCAGCAGGTGCTGGGTGAGCGGCGCGCGGGTGAAGCGGAAGGACATGGGGCATTGTCCCACGCCCGCTCCACCGGCGATCACGCAGCCCGTGCCACCTCGACGAGGGCACTGGGTCCAATGAGCTCCAGGAGCCGCTTGACGGTGCTCTGGGTGAGCACCGCGCCCGCTTGAACGAGCAGCACCCCCGAGCCGTTGAGGACCGGCTGCGTCAGCACCATCCCCTCGCTGAGCATGCCCGCCGTGAGGCGCCGAGGGCTGTCGTCGACCGTGGCTGTCCAGGCCACCAGCTCGATGCCGTTGCCACGGATGTGCCAGATCGGCGCACCGACTGGAGGTTCGGGGAACGCGCAGTCCACGGGCAGCCCCAACGAGTAGGTCGTGCCGCAGTCCAGGGCCGTGCGCTTCAAGGCTCCGCCCGCCATGTTGGCGAACTCCCGCATGGCATCGGCCATCACGTCGCGGCCGACCGGCTCTCCGAACAGCAGGGTCCCGAAGGCATCCGCCGTGCGCATCGTGATGCCGATGCCCAGCGTGATCTCCTTGCCCTCCAAGGCGAGCGTGAGTGGCGCCTCGGCGGAGTACGCGACCTCCGGCAGCGCGAGCGCTCTGGTGGCCGTCAGCTCGCCGCCCACCATGACGCCAAACTCGTCCGCGAGTGTGTCGCCCAGCTCGACCACGGGACCGGAGGCCAGAACGTCGAATCCGTCGTCGGCCCCGAAGTCATCGGCCATCGTCGGAAGCCAGCCGCTGATCCGCTCGAGGGCAGCCACTCGGCCGGCAAGTTCCTCGGGAGACGCGGCGGTTCGGGCCACGTCATCGAAACCTGCGTTCCATGCTTGTGTCGCCGATTTGCCGTCGACGTTGGCGACCAGGGCGATGCGGTAGATGTGGGGCCCGGGGTGTTGATCGATGCTCTGAACCCAGGCATCGTGCAAGGTGCAGACCATGGCGACATCCGGTCGCCGCTCGCGGATCTTTTCCACGACTTCGGCCGGCGTGGTGGCAACGTCCAAGGTGTGGCCCAGTCCGCCGAGGATTCTCGACAGGCGCTTGACCTCACGTGGATTGGGGGTGGCGATGAGAACGACCACTTCAGGCCGCCATCGCGACGAGCTTCTTCACGGAAGCAAGCAGCATCTCAGGTTTGAACGGCTTGATCATCCACCCCTTTGCCCCCAACAAGCGGGCCTTTCGGATCATGTCGGGCTGGCCCTCGGTCGTGAGCATCACGATGGGGGCACCGAAGCCGCGGGCCTTGAGCTGCTCCAGCAGCTCGAGGCCGTTCATGCGGGGCATGTTGACGTCGCACACCAGCAGGGCGGGGTTCCGGCCCTCCAGTTTCGCGAGCGCGTCGACCCCGTCGACGGCTTCTAGGACCTCGTGGCCGGCGCCTTTGAGCGCACGCTTCACCTGCATGCGAATCATTGCGCTGTCGTCGACAATCATGATGAGGTGGCCCATGGGCATCTCCTGGCTGTGGTTCTCGTAGGTCATGCTGCGGGCATCATGAGTTGGTCGCAGAGGTGCTCGTAGCAGTCTGCAAGGACCGCCTCGTCGACGAGCCAGGACAACCGCGGGGGCGGTTGCCGGCCCGCCAGAACGGCGTCCACCAAGGCACCGGCGACGTACACGATCGAGCGGGTGTTCTGCCCTTGCTGCGGGTGCGGCAGGGGGGTGTGGGACAGCGCGATGGCCTCGCACACTTCCATGGGGAGACCCCAGGAACACAGCAGTCGCGCTCCCTGCTCCGCGTGGGTCGTACCGTGCTTGGCCCGCTCCAGCGCCGCCAGCGGCGTCCCGGATTGCTCGGCTTCGGTCATGAGCTTCGGGTACTCGCGGTCATGCTGTAGCAGCACGAGCTTTCCGATGTCGAGGAGCAGAGCGGCGGTGACCGCCACCTCGGCATGGGCCCCGGCGAGCTTTCGCACTGCAGCCACCGCCAGCAGCCCGGCATCCCGGGACGCCTCGAGATGCTTGGGGTGCACGCCGCGAACCGGCCCGAAGAACCCCGCACTCATGGCTGCGATGCGGACGTTCGCGAGGCCCAGCAGCACGATGGCACGGTCCAGTGTGGAGATGGTCCGCCGCCGCTGGAACAACGGCGAGTTCGCCAGCTTGAGCATCTTCGCGACCATCGCCGGGTCCTTCTGCAGGACCCGCTTGACCTTCATGGCATCGACGTCTGGGTCGTCGAGGGTCTCCATCAGGAGCTTGGTGAACCGGGGCAGCGCCGGCAAGCGAGCCTTGTCGCTGATCGGGTGCATGGACTCCATGCCCGCGTCGGTGCGGGTGCTCACGACGAGGCAGAGATCGTGAGCCACGGCATCTTGGGTCAGCACCTGGTGGGCGATGCCCAACTCGTCCGATCGCGCCTGCAGCCGATCGTCTGCATCGAGCAGGATGCGAAGGGCCGCCGGATCGTGATCCCGCTTGGCCTGCAGCCACACCGGGTCGTCGCTGACCACCGCGTGAGCGGCCAGGAGCTCGGTCGTGTTCGAGACCGAATGGCACGCCTCGATCATGGCCAGCATCGGGTGCCCCGTGGGGAGCTTCACGTGCAGTTGGTGACTCATGGGCTCCTCCGTTCAGGCCGCCACGGTGTGTCGGGCCGCGTGAGGGATGGTGAAGGTGATCCGGGTGCCCGCGTTGGCCTCCGAGTCCACGTGGATGGAGCCGCCGAGCTTGTGGACGGACTCGCGCAAGGCAGACATCCCAATGCCACGTCCGCTGACGAGGGAGGCCTCGTCTCGGGTGGTGAGGCCATCCACGAAGAGCAGCTCGCTTCGTTCGCTCACCACGACGGTGAGCTTGCCAGCGCGACGCTCGAGGGCCTCCCAGTCGATGCCGCGCCCATCGTCGGCCACGGTCACGCAGATGCCGTCGTCGGTGTCGGCAATGGCGAGTGTCAGTCTACCGGTGCGCTCCTTGCCCGCCGCGAGCCGCTCTTCGGGGGACTCGATGCCATGGTCCACTGCGTTGCGGAGGGCGTGGGTCAGGGTGGTCCAGAGAGGACGCAGCTCATCGAGGGCCACACGGATGCCACCGTCATCGACGTCCACGTTCAGCTCCTTGCCGAGACGGTGAGCCAGTCGGCGCGCCTGCTCTCCGAGTCGCTCGAGCCGCGGCGCCGGGGAGCCATGCCGCAGGGCGCGGAGCCGCCCTACGAGGGCTTCCGCCGTCTCGCCGTTCTCGACGGCCTCGACCAGGGCGTCCACCGCTTCGGGCTCGATGCGCAAGGCGACATCGCCCGACGGCGCCAGGCGCTCCACGGTGGCCACGATGCGCTCCCATTCCGAGTTGAGCCGGTCCCGCTCTTCAGAGGTCGGGGCACGGCGCTCCTCCTGCAGCACATCTTCGAGCTCGTGGAGGTGGTCGCCGAAGTGCAGCAAGTCCAGGGACAGGGCGTTGCCCTTGAGGGTGTGGACGACCCGCCGCACCAGCTCCTCCTCAGCACCGCCCTGCAGCACCTGGAGCATCTCGGCACCGGACTCCAGGAACTCCCGCACGCCCGAGGGGTCGTCCAGCAAGTGGTGAACGAGGGCGATGGCCTGCCGCTGGCGGGCCTCGACGCTCGCCTGCTCGACCTCGGTGGTGATGTCGGAGAGCACGACGAGCAGCTGGTCGAAGTCGTCGGGGGAGTTGGGCTCCTGGATCGGGATGTACTCGACCTTGAGCATGCGATCGCCCTGAGACATCGTCCGGGGCAGCTGGTCGAGGGTCACTTCCAGAGGCATGAAGCCGTCGAGCAGGTCTTGGAAGCCCAGCTCGAACCACTCCGCGGCGCCCGAGTCGACCGCCCGGAGGTAGTCGACCATCGAGTCGCTGGAGGTCTCCCCCAGCCACTCCTTCACGCGCGCTGAGCGCTCGTCGGCCATGGTTCCGCTCCGGTCGATGGTCACGAGGCCCTGGTTGACGTGCTCCATCACGAGGCGCATCGAGCGGTTCGCGGTGTCCAGCTGCTCGGTGCGCAGCGCCACCTTGCGCTCGAGGCCGATGACGTTGTCGAAGTAGCTCCGTGCCATGTACACAGCGGCCACGGACTCGACGACCACGAACGACGCGTGCACCAAGACGACGAAGAAGCCGGCGTCGTAGTTGAACACCGACTCGGGAAGCAGCCACCAGATGACCGTGTGGTGCAGGGTGACCGTGACCGCGGCGGCGACGATCACCATCGGGTTGCCGAACGCGGACAACACGGCCAGCAAGCTGAAGAAGTAGAAGTGCATCTCGATCTGCATGGGCCCCTGGCCGAAGTGCACCAACAGCCCCCCCATGCACATCGCCGCGATGCCCACCGTCACGGACGTGTGCCGTGCATTGGGCAAGGTCAGGTGCGCAACGGTCGGACCCGCCATCACCAGGGACGACAGCACCAAGGCCAACACGACGCCGGTGCCGTTGGCCCACGCGACCGCCATGAACAGAGGGACGTTGCACCAAAAGAACGCCAGGGCGACCCGCAGCGTGCGCTGCAGGTGGTCTCGTTCGAACTGGGTCTGTTCGTTCGGTAGGAACAGATAACCGAGCATTCGCCCTCCAAATCCGTGATGGACACCCTCCCTTCGGTCGGCGACGGCAGCCATTGAAGGGAAAAAATCGCCACTGAAGTCGGCGGACCAGGCGACCGATGGACACCGGGAGGTGCCCGTGGCCCGAAGGAATCGCGTCAGAGTGTGTGGCGCCGTGGCCGCCGCCGGCCTCGCCCTCAGCTGTGGCGAGCCGGCGCCGACTCGCCTCGCCCCCGCAGGGCTCGACGCGGCCTTGGACGCAGCATTCGTCGGCGGCGATCGCACGATCGCCGGAGGATGGCACCTGACCGGCAGCGACGGAGCCGCGATGGATGCATCCGACCTTCTCGGGAGGTGGTCGGTCGTGGGCGTCGGGTACACCAGCTGCCCGGACGTGTGCCCTGCCGCGCTGAGCGCCATGCCACGCCTGCTGGACCAGGTGCGCGCTCGGCTCCCAGACCCCACCCTGCTCCAGGTCGTCTTCATCGCGGTGGACCCCTCCCGCGACACCGACGGGCTGGAGGACTACCGAGCACACTTCGAGGCCAGGATGCCCGCCCCCCTACGCGCGGCCACCGGTACGCCGGAGATGCTGGCGGCGACCGCCGAGGACCTCGGTCTCGCGTTCGACGTGAAGGGGACCGACGTGCAGCACAGCACAGCGTGGGCGCTCGTCTCTCCGACGGGCCGGATCGAGGGCTACCTGCTCCACCCCACCGACCCCGACCGCTGCATCGCCGGCGCGGATGCCGTTCTCGCGAACCCCGAGGGCCGATGGATGAATGGGTCGGACGTTCGTGTGGAGGACGGATGGCTCAGAGAGCCTCCTCCTGGAGCACACATCGCCGCAGCGTACGGACGCATCCGAAACGACGCCCCCGTGGCCCTACGGCTGATCTCGGCCTCCCGCGTCGACGGATCGTCGGTGGCCGTGCACGAGACGGTGGTGAAGAACGGCATCGCAGGCATGCGCCCCGCAACCGTCGACCTGCCCCCGCGAGGCGAGGCACGACTGCAGCCCATGGGCGCCCATCTCATGATCGACCACGCGGCGGACCAGCCGTTCGTGGACGTGCGCCTAGCGTTCGACGACGGGCAAGCCCTGTGGACCCGATTCTCGGTGGAGGCCGCGCCGTGACATGGCGCGCCAGCGCAGGGTGGGCCTTCCTCGTCGTGTGGCTGATCGGCACCACGGTCGGCATCGGCTCGCTGATGGTCAACCACACCGTCGCGCTTCCCGAGCCCACCCGAGCGGACCGCTTGATCGGCGTGGCCCTCGCCACCGTGGGACCCGACGGTCTGTTCCACGTCGTGCCGGCGAACTGCTCCTGCACCGACTCCCTCGTGGATCACCTCGTGCTGCGCGGGGCCCAGGGGGAGGAGGTGGTCGCCTTCGTGGGCCCTCGGCGTCCACGACACATGGGGCTCGAGGCCGCAGGCTATCGGGTCCTCTCGGTGTCCCCGGACACCGTGGAGGCCGAGCTCGGCGTCGTGGCCGCCCCGGTGTGGCTCGCCCTCGAGAGCGGAGACGTTCGCTACGCTGGCGGCTACTACGCGCGACCCGCGGCGGTGGAACCCAAGCTGCTCGACACCCTGGCGAAGCTGGAGCGGGGTGCAAGCGTTCCGCCCTACCCGATCTTCGGGTGTGCCGTGGACGCCAACCTCGCACGGAGGCTCGACCCCCTCGGCTTGAACCAGTTTCGTTGACGGCGCCACGAAGCGCCCCACGACGCCGCGTCAATACTCGAACCCGCTGCCCCCGATGAACTCGCGCAGAATCGACGTAGGCGGAACGTAGTCTGGGTAGATGGTCACCAGGTCGTCGAGCAGGCCGAGCAAGCGGTACGCCGTGACCGTCGCGGGGTGCCCGGATGGAACCTCGAGCAAGTAGCGCTGGGCGAAGACCTTGAGCACCGACAGCTCGTAGACCAACGACGAGTCGAAGACCGCGTCCGCGTGGGAGACGAAAGGGAAGATGGAGCGACGCTCTCCTCGTCGCACCGAGGGCCACCGGACGATGGTGTCGGCGGCGGCCTGTCCACGGGTGTGTCGGTCCCGCACGATCCGGCGCAGCAGGCGGACGTCCGACGCGAACACCCGACTCACGGCATCCAAGGGCAGCTGCTGCAGGGGGCAGACGAACACCCGGAATATGGCGTCGTCCGGCAGCCGGTCGAGGAGCTTGGGGTTGAGGCCGTGGATGCCCTCGAGCATCAGTATCTGGTGCTCGCCCAGGGCCAGCTCCGGGCCCCCCGCGGCCTGGCTCCGACCCCTCTGGAAGTCGAAGCGTGCCGTGCGGACCGTGCTGCCTGCGAGCATCCCGGCGAGGTGGTCCCCGAGCAGGTCGGCGCGCAAGGCCTCGAAGGCCTCGAAGTCGTACTCCCCCGAGGCATCCCGGGGCGTGTCTTCCCGATCGCAGAAGTAGTCGTCGAGGGACAACGGGACCGGCTGGATGCCGTTGACCTGCAGCTGAACCTGCAGCCGCTTGATGAAGGTCGTCTTCCCCGAGCTGCTGGGCCCCGCGATGCACACCACCTTGAGCCGTGAGCCCTGGGCGGCGATCTGGTCCGCGATGCGACCGATGCGCTTCTCCTGAGAGCCCTCCGAGACGTGGATGATCTGCGCCACGCGGCCGTCGATGCAGCGAAGGTTGAACTGCCCGACGCTGCTGAGGCCCAGCGCCCCGAGCCAGGCATGGTCGCTCTGCTGCCGCATCGCCGCGTTCACCGCCACGACCCGTGCATCCGCGGCCCGCTGCAGCGCGGCCGCTTCGGGGTCCGGCGCTTCCGGTGTGCCCGCCCCCGTCGCCGTGCGGCCGTAGAGCAACACGAGGTCCTCCCCGTCGGCGAGCAAGCCGAAGTCGCCCAGGTCCCCCGTCGTGGGCAACATCGGTCCGGTGGCGAGCACGAACACGTCGCCGTAGGAAGCCAGACGCACCGCCGGCTCGTGACGCGTGCGCATCAGGTCGGCCACATGGCCGCGTCCGGTGCTCTCGAAGTAGTGCGCCGCTTCGTCTCGGGTCCACCACTCCTCGTGGAGCGGGCCGTCGTTGTCGACGAGTCGCCGCATCTCGACCTCTAGGCGCTCGACGAGCCCCTCGTCTCCGCCAACGACGCGGACCCGCCGGCCCACGCCGATGGAATGGTCCAGGCGCAGCTCCACGTCCGGCGCGACCCGGTTGCCCGCCTCCAGGAGCATCAAGCCGAGGGACTGCCGATAGATGCGACGCCCCTCCCAGTGGTCGGTGGTCAGCGAATCCACGGTGCAGTCGGCCGTCAGGGACGTGCTCAAGGAGACCGCCCGCCGGTCGATCAGCGCGGCGACCGGCGTGCCCGCATCGGGGTCGACGGTGAGCAAGGCCCCTACCGGCGTCCCCGTGCGGACCTCGCGGACCTCGCCGTCGACCCGCACGTTGACGTGCCGTCGTCGAGGCAGGGAACGCTCGTGCAGAAGCGTCCCGATGTCGTCGGTGAGGGAACGCAGTCTCCGCCCCAAGCCTCGAACGAACAGGAGCGTGAGCCGGAGGGCCGTGCCGGGCTCCTCGACGCCGATGCGCTCGAAGGCCGGATGGCTCAGCCGGGCAGCCACGACGAGGGTTTCCGCGACGACGGTGGCCGAGCGAGGGCGCGATTCCACCAACGCCAGCTCGCCGAGCAGCTCTCCGGGGGTGGCGTGCCCCAGGTCGAGTGCACCGCGGCGCATCCGGACCTCCCCTTCCATGACCAAGTACAGGTCACGGTCCGCGGCTCCCTCAGCGATCAACACCGTCCCCGGCGGAAGCTCGAGGACCTCGAGGGAGGCGGCGATGACCGCTAGGTCCTCGTCCGAGAGCTTGCCGAGGGTCGGATGGACGGAGAGCCGCTCGAGCAGCCGTGCCGGGTTCATCCTGCCTCCTGGGTGCGCCCCTTCTATCGGATTCGCCCGGAACGAGAGACGCCAGCGTCACCGCGACGGGGCGGCCGCGTCGGCCAGCGACGCTCTTCCCTGCACCGCCGCTAGGATGAGCCCCGCCAACGAGCCCTCGACGAACACGTGGTAGCCGGAGTCCACGAAGAACACCTCCAGCGGCATCTGGAAGGTCGCGATCTCGATGATGCCTCCCTGGAGCGCATCGAACATGACCCCCATCATCCAGCCAAAACCGAGGCCGACCTGCCAGGCCGGACGGTGAGAGAAGTGCCGCCGGTAGATGGGAAAGAGGTGGGCCAACACCACGGAGTAGACCGCGAACGCCAGCGCGATGAGCGCCACGTCGAAGTGCTCCCGAGCGAAGGGCTCCCGGGCATGGAACCACTCCCCCATCAGCAGGTCGTGGAACACGTAGCCAAGGTTGAATCCCGCGACGGTGAACCCGAGATTCGCTTGAGAAGCTTGCTTCTCAGGGGTGAATCGGAGGGCGAGCATAGCGGGATTCTCGGCGAGCGGCCCTTGGGCCGCGCAACAAGTGTGATTCCAAGAGGACTTTCGAGCGCAGCGAGACGGTCCGGTTGGAATGTCACGAGAAACACCAGGCCGGCAGCAGCGAGGAACGACTTCATGGACCCTCCAGTCCCATCACGGTAGTCTGCACAGGCCGGACGATGAATGCCCAATCGTCCGCATTCATTGTTCATTCGTCCGGAGAGACCCATGGATGTGCTGAGCGCGGTGCTGAGCGAGCTGGACGTGCGAGGCTCGGTCTTCTGCTACGGGCCCGTCGGGGGCAGCTGGGGCCTGGAGGGAGGCGCCGAGGGGGTCGTGCTGTTCCACGCCCTGGTCGAAGGGGAGGCGTGGGCCACCGTGGGCGACGGACCGCCCCAGCGTCTCGAGTCCGGCGACGTCATGCTCCTGACCCGCGGGCGACGTCACACCCTCGGGGCCCGTAAGGGGACCGCGACCGTGCCTCTGCGACAGGCCGTCCGGCGCGATGCCGCGACCCCGTTCGCCCGCCTCGCGCTGGAGGGAACCGGGAACGAGGCGTGGCTGGTGTGTGGCTCCTTGGTGGTGGACGGCCTGGCGACCCACCCGCTGCTGCGCACCCTCCCAGACGTCGTCGTCGCCAACACCGGGGCGGCCCGTTGGCTCAGGGACACCGTCTCGGCGCTCGCTCGGCAGCTCAGCGCCGAGTCCCCGGGGAGCGCCCTCACCGCGAGCCGACTCGCCGAGGTACTCTTCGTCCAGGCCATCGGCGCCTGGCTGCAGGAGCAAGACCCGCTGCAAGGCTGGGCTGCGGCCACCCGCGACCCCCACGTGGGCCGAGCGCTGGTGCTGCTTCACGCCGACCCAGGGCAAGCGTGGACCGCAGAGGGCCTCGCCCGGGCCGTCGGGGTGTCTCGCTCGGTGCTCTTCGAGCGCTTCTCCCGGCTCCTCGGGCAGCCCCCCATGCGCTGGCTCGCCCAGCTCCGCATGGAGCGGGCCGCCACCGCCCTTGCCCGCTCCGGCCGTTCGATCGGCGAGGTGAGCGAGGCCGCCGGGTACGGCAGCGTGCCGGCGTTCACCAAGGCCTTTCGGCGACACCACGGCCAGACCCCTGCCGCCTGGCGTCGGGCACAGCGAACGCCGGAGCCAAGCCGATCGTCAGCCCTTGGCTAGCAGGCCACCGAGCGCCTCCACGACCTGCTCCACGTCGGCATCCTGTCCCCAAGGGCCGAACGACAGGCGAAGGGTCCCCTCCTCCCCGGTCCCCAGCGCCCGGTGGGCCCGGGGCGCACACTGGGTTCCCCCACGGACCACGAGGCCTCGCTCCGCCAGCCCGGAGGCCAGCGCCGAGGGAGGGCGTCCATCCACGACGATGCTGACCGTCGGCAGCACCGGCTCACCGCCCACCACGTGCACATCCGGCTGCCCGATCAGCCACGCTCGCACAGCCGCGGCACGGGCCATCGCGCCCTCGAGCGGGCGGGCATGGTCCATGGCCGCCCACCCGACGGCCAACCCCGCGAGCGCCGGCCCGTTGACCGATCCGGTGTCGCAATAGCTGGGGCCGGTACGACAGACCTCTCCGTTGCAGCTGGCTCCGGGGGAGTCGAGCACCACCCCTGGCCTCACGTAGAGCCCGCCGAGGCCGCTCGGCCCCTGTGGGCCCTTGTGCCCGGCGAACGCAAACAGGTCGACCTGGAGCTCCGCGAGATCGAGAGGGACCCACCCGGCCACTTGGGCCCCGTCCAGCAGACACAGCGCCCCGTGGGCGTGAGCGAGGTCCACCACGTCATGCCACGGCAGCGCTTCGCCGGTCACATTGCTGGCCATGCTCATGGCCACGAGCCGGACCCCGCCAGCCCTCAGCACCTCCCGTAGGGCATCGAGGTCGAGCATGCCGTGTGGGCCTCGGGGCAGCTCCACGACCTCTACGCCCTGAAGCTTCGCGAGGGGTCGCCACAGCGCATGGTGCTCCATCGACGTCGTGACGACCCGGTCCCCTGACTGCCATGAGATGTCGGCGACCGCCACGGCCAGAGCTTGCGTGCAGCTCGGCGTCGGTAGAAGGGTGTCGACCGGCACCCCGAGCTGACCGGCCACGGCCTCGTGGTCCCGAACGAAGCGGGCCCCCCACTCGCTCGGCGAAGCAGACGCCCTCGACATGGCGGCATCGAGCACCTGTACGGGCTTGGGCCAGCTGGTCCCCGCGTGATTCAGGTAGAGCATGGACGCCTCCGGCTTCGGGCGTATCCTGCATCGTCGGAGACCCCGTGCGCCGTCGATTCCTCCACATCGCCAGCCTCGCCCTCGCTGCCGTCACGGCTGTGCTGGTGCTGCTTCACGTGCAGGGGACCCGTCGTGCCCACGCACGGTTCGACGGCGACCTGGCCTGGCAGCGGCCCCACGCGGATGCCGTGGCGGATTGGGCCCTGAACCACGCGGGCGCGCGCAGCCAGAGCGGCGCGGGCGACCTCTTCGACCACGAGTGGACGCTGGTCTCCTGCCAGATGGCCGTGCTGGGGTTGAGCCAGCTGATCCACGAGCACCCCGAGCTCCGCGACGACTACCTTCCGGCCATGGGAACGTGCAGCGACTGGCTGATCTCGGAGGAGGCCCGACAGTTCGGCACGGCCCGTTGGGGAGAGGACGTGCTCGGTCCCCAGGCCCCGAGGGGCGCCCACGCCTACGCCGGCTACCTCGCTCTGGCCCTCGCGATGCATCGAACGGTGGAGCCCGAGGTCCCGTGGGCCGCGGATCTGACCCGCCTCCTCGACCGCCTCGAGCGCGTCGTCGAGCGGGACCTCCATCGCATCGAGACCTACCCGGGAGAGGCCTACCCCGCCGACATCGCGTCGGTGCTCGGCGCCCTTGGCCTCGATGGCCGAGAGCCCACGGCAGCCCTCGCGCGCTTCCGAGCCGAGGCCAGGGACCCCGCCACCGGGCTGCTCCACCAGTCCCTCGACCCACGAACGGGTGGGAAGGGCCCCCCCCGTGGCTCCGGCACGGCCATCGCGGCCTACTTCCTGTCGTTCGCCGACCACCCCCTCTCGGAGGAGCTGTACCGGGCCCTTCCAGTCGACCGCGTGGCCGGCGTGTCGGGAATCCGCGAGTACCCGCCTGGCGCATCCGGCTGGGGCGACGTCGACAGCGGCCCCGTGGTGCTCGGGTTGGGGGTCTCGGCCACGGGGTTCGGCCTGGCGGGGGCCCGCGTGCACGGCGACCGCGCCACCTACGTCCGCCTCCATCGCACCGCCGGCCTGTTCGGACTCCCAGCGCCCACCCGCCAGGGAGGACGCTGGTACGTCCTCGGCGGCAGCATCGGCAACAGCATCTTGCTCGCGATGATGACCGCCTCCCCCGAGCCAGTCCTGCCGTACCGGGGCCCCAGGGAAGAACCGCCATAGCGGGCTTGTGGACCGGTTGATCTTCGCCCACCCAGCACGCAACATGCTGCACCGTGACCTCCACCCACGATGCCGAAGACCGCCAGCGACGCACGACGCTGCTCCGCAATGCGCTGGCGGTGTGTGCTGGCATCGCGACCCTGCACCTCATCGTCACGACGATCGCTACGGATCGGCCCGCAGCCTGGTTCGTCCTCCTCGTCGGCTGCATCCTGTCCTTTCTCGGCCTCAGAGCCGCGACCCGCGAACGTACGGTCGACCGGGTCGCGGTGGCGTTCCTGGCGGTCACCATCGTTGCGATCGCAGCGGGCGCCGTAGCCGACCCCGGCACCCTGCCGTACCTGGTGTGCGCCGCCATCGTGGTCATTGTCTTGGCCGGAGGCCTGGTCGGCCCCACCGCGGCCATCATGGTCGGTGCCGTGTTCGTGGCCCTCGAGGTCTTCATGATCGGCGCGGCATGGGCAGGTTGGCTTCCGGGGGACGTGTCGCTGTCCAAGAACGCCATCTTGGTCCTCGAGACGCTGACCGCCTCCGGCATGGTGGCCGTGCTCGTCGGCGACCGGGCCCGAGCCATCGAGGCCCTCAAGGCAGAGCGGCAGCGCCTCGACGAGATGGTCACGCAGACCCCCGACGTGCTCCTCTCCTACGACGGCGACGGCACCATCCTGGACGTGAGTCCAGCGGCCCGCACCGTGCTCGGACAAGACCCCGACGCCCTTCGCGGCTCGCGACTCCAAGACACGTCGCTCGCCGCGCTCTCCTCGCTGCAGCCTGGGGCAGAGCCCGTCGAGATTCCTGTGCCTCGAAAGCACGGCGACGACGCGATCGTGGAGGTCAACGCGCGTCATGGACACGCGTCCGATGGTCGGCCGGTGGTGCGCGCCACCCTGCGGGACGTGAGCTCTCGCCTTCGAGAACGGGACGCGCGAGCCAGCCTTACCGAGCAGCTCCACCACGCCCAGCGCCTCGACGGCCTCGGGCGGCTGGCTGGTGGCGTGGCCCACGACTTCAACAACCTACTCACGGTGATCCTCGGCAACGCAGCGATCCTTCGGGGAACCGCCAGCGACCAGGATGAACCACTGGTATCGGAGATCCAGGAAGCGTCCGAGCGGGCCTCCCAGCTCACCCGGCAGCTCCTGCAGTTCTCACGGCGGGACCGGCCGCACCCGACCGTATTGGACGCCAGCAGGGCCGCGGAAGAGCTGTGCCCGCTCCTCGCCCGAATGCTCGGCGAACAAGTCCAGCTCGACGTGAAGGGTCAGCCGGAATGCCACGTCCGCATCGATCGAGGTCGCCTCGAGCAGGTGCTGATCAACCTCGTGCTCAACGCCCGAGATGCCATGCCGGAGGGCGGCAGAGTCACCCTGTCGGTGTCCGCACCGTCGGACACCCTCGTGGAGCTGCGGGTCTCCGACGAAGGGCCCGGAATCACCCCAGACGCCATGGCGCGAGCGTTCGAGCCCTTCTTCACCACCAAGGCCCCCGGCGAAGGCACGGGCCTGGGGCTCTCGGTCGTGCACGGCATCGTGCACTCGGTCGACGGCCAAGTGGAGATCACCGCGCCTGCCTCAGGAGGCACGTGCGTCGCCATTCGCCTGCCCCGGGTCGCCAAAGACCACCGAACCCCGGCGCCGGCCCCTCGGTCCGAGCGCGACGCCCCGCTTCGCATCCTCGTCATCGAAGACGAGGGCGTCGTGCTGGCCACTGTACGCCGCGTATTGCGCCTCGCGGGCCACAGCGTGGAGGCGGCCATCGACGGCGAGGCGGCCGAGGCGGCCTTGCGGCGCGGCCCGGTCGATCTCGTGCTCTCGGACGTCATCCTCCCCGGCGACACCGGGCCCGCCATCGTGGGCCGTCTCGAGGCCCAGTTCGGTCCACAGAAGGTCCTCTACATGTCCGGCTACCCGGCCGACGCGCTGGACATGCCCGGGTCCTCGGGTCCCCGGCTTCTCCCCAAGCCGTTCACGCCGGATGACCTCCTCGACGCGGTCCGAACGAGCACCCAGCCGAAACCGCAACACCGATGACGCCCCCCCGCTCAGTCAGTCCTCGACGCACTCCGGGATGATCTCGAAGTAGGCGTTCTGGACCGGGTTGCTCACCCGCGCCGCCACGAGGTTGGTGCCCACGTGAAGCAGGCCCGTGACGTCGACCGGGGGCACCTGAATGGTGACCAAGCACTGGGCATTCTCGTTGACGCAGCCTTCCAGCTGCCAGTCCCCGCCCCACTGCCCCACGAAGACCCCGTTGATCCACACGGTGATGCCGTCGTCGGACTGCAGGTTGAGCGAGAGGTTCACCGGAACCTCCGGCAGGTCGAAGAGCCCGACGTAGGCTCGGTCCTCCCCGATGGGGATGGCCCGATCCGGCAGAACCACCGCATCCCAACCGGACGAGTCCGCCGTGGGGTCCCAGAAGGGTGTGCCCGCCCCATCGACAGGATCCGCGGCGTCCGCGAACGTCGGGCTTCCGACCCACTGCCACGGCTCCAAGACCACGTCGGCGCACGTGGGCTCGGGCACCGAGGTGTCGACAGTGTCGGTGGGCTCCGTGGAGGTCGGCGTTCCCGTGTCCTCCGTCGGGGCCGTTCCGGTGTCGACAGGCCCGACAGGGTCTTCTTGATCGGACAGCTTGTACTCGCTGCACGCCGCAACCCCGAGCATCGCCAGGACGAGTGTTCGCCCCATAGGTCCCTCCTTCACCGGATACGACGTTATCCTCTCGAGCGGCGCGTCGCGCCGGTGGTGACTCTAGTGTGAGTCACGCATGATCCGCAAGGGCAAACCCGGAGCTCACGATGACGCGGTCCATTCTGCTGACGATGTGCCTCGCCGCGTGCGCGGGCTACCGACTCGACGCAGACACCGACAGGAAGGGCACCGGCGACACCGGCAGCACACCCGACACCGATTCGGACACCGACACCGACGCCGATTCGGACACCGACATCGACGTCGATTCGGACACCGACACCAACACCGACACCGATTCGGACACCGACACCGACACCGACTCCGGGGCGGTTCCGTGGTCCAACACCGGGATCGTCGACGGTGCGACGAGCGAGTACGGACCCGACGAGACCTTCGCGACCACCGGCGGCACGGCCTACATCACCTGGGACGCCACCGACCTCTTCGTGGCCGTCCAGCACGCCGACGTCGGAGGCGGCGGCGCGCTGCACTGGCTGCAGCTCTACCTTGGCGATGGCTCGGGCACCGGCGCCACGAGCGGCGTCCCCCACAACACCCAGCAGCCGGACCTGCCGACCCCCATGTCCACCCTCGTGCGCTGGAAGGCGGACGGCAGCTTCGACAGCCTCGAGACGTGGTCCGGCAGCGAGTGGACGAGCACTGAGTTCTGGCTGGGCACCGAGGGCTCGGCCCTCGCCGAGGACGACGCCAGCAGCATCGTGGAGATGCGCATCCCGCTGGCCCTCGTGGGGGCGACCGACACCCTCGACCTCCACATGGCCTGGGTCTACGAAGGCCCTGGCTACGAGTCCACGTACGCTGCCACCCCCGCGGTCTCCTTCGTCGACGGCTACGATCCGGACTTCGCGAGCTGGTACCGCTTCGATCTGCAGGGGCCCACGCCCCCGTCCGACACCCGCCCATCCCCGTAGGCCCGCCGACTCTCTTGGGGTGGTAGTCTGCAGGAGCGTGCAACACCCCCAGGAGGCGTCGTGAGAACCTACCTTCCCATCGTGTGCACCGTCGTCATGCTGGCCTGCTCCAGCTCGGACAAGGACACGGACACCCCGAGCCCGTCGGACCAAGCAGACACCGACACCGACACCGATTCCGACACCGACACCGACACTGATTCCGACACCGACACCGACACCGATTCGGACACCGACACCGACACCGACACCGACACCGGCGACACGGGCACCATGATCGACTGCGAGGTTGCGGCCCGCGACGGCGCCACCCGCTCGTGCACCGAGCTCGTGGTGTTCTGCGACGTCTCCGACGCCAACCAAGACGCCCTCGACACGTGCATCGAGTGCATGGGGGGCGTCGTCGACTACTACCAGTACTGGCAAGACACCCTCGCCACCATGGACTTCTACGACACGTGCTCCGACGTCGACCTCCCCCCGAGGGCCGAGACGTGCTCCCCCTACACCACGGGCACGCCGTCGAGCTCGGCCGTCCTGCGAGAACAGTCCAAGAACGGCTTCGCATGGTTCGAGGGAGCCATCGCGTGCAACTGGACCGTGGAGCTGCAGGGGTATGGCCCCTCGGTGCCCGCCACCATCGAGACCGAAGGCGACCTGGCTCCGCACCTCTCGTGCTTCGACGTGGCCGACAACAGCGCGGTGGCCGTTCCCCAGGCCGCTTTGGACAGCTTCGACCTCTCCGCCAACCGGGTGCATCTGTTCGACGCCGTCGACACCCCATGGGAGGGCCTGTACGACACCACGCTGGTCTTCGACCAGGGCTGTGGCGGCGTGGGCGGCTACCTCCCACAGGTCCGAGTCGAGGCCCTGCTCATCGACCGCAGCATCGGCGTGCCAGACACCGTCAGTTGCCAGCTCGACGCCTGTCCAGCCGAGGTCCGGGACGCCCCCATTCCTCCGTGACCTGACCATGCCTGACCACCTCGATGTCCTCATCGTCGGCGCCGGACTCTCCGGCATCAGCGCCGCCTGGCACCTGCAGGCTCGCTGCCCCACGCGCTCGTACGCCATCGTCGAGGCTCGGGAGGCGATGGGGGGCACTTGGGACCTGTTCCGCTACCCCGGCATCCGCTCGGACTCCGACAAGTACACCTTCGGATACCGTTTTCGCCCATGGGCCGGCAGCAAGATGCTGGCCGATGGCGCCGACATTCGCCACTACATCGCGGAGACGGCCCACGAGCACGGCATCGACCGCCACATCCGCTACCAGCACCGCATGACCTCCGCGAGCTGGTCGTCCACCGACGCCCAGTGGACCGTGGAGCTCGAGGTAGGCCCCGATGGCACCCCCACCACGCTCACCTGCGGCTTCCTGTACGCCTGCACCGGCTACTACGACTACGAGCAAGGCCACACCCCCACATGGCGCGGGACCGAGAGCTTCGGGGGCCAGGTCGTGCACCCGCAACACTGGCCCCAGGACCTCGACACCTCCAACCTTCGCATCGTCGTCATCGGCAGTGGCGCGACGGCCATCACGCTGGTCCCCGCACTGGCGGAGACCGCGGCCCACGTCACCATGCTGCAGCGGTCCCCCACGTACGTGGTGGCGCGCCCAGGCCACGACGCCATGGCCGCCAGGCTCCAGCGCGCCTTGCCCCCCGCCGCCGCCCACCGGGCCATCCGCTGGAAGAACCTCCTGGAGTCCCGGTTCTACTACCGCCTCGCGCGCCGGCACCCGAACCTGATGCGGCGGATGCTGCGGCGAGCGGCGGTGGATGCTCTCGGCCCCGACATCGACGTCGACACCCACTTCCGCCCCACGTACGACCCATGGGACCAGCGGGTGTGCCTCGCTCCCGACGGCGACCTCTTCACGGTCCTGAAGTCCGGACGCGCCTCCGTCGTCACCGACCACGTCGAGCGCTTCACCGAGGGCGGAATCCAGCTCCGCTCCGGGGAGCACCTCGACGCCGACCTCGTCGTGACCGCCACGGGCCTGCAGGTCCAGCTGCTCGGGGGCGCGTCCCTCAGTGTCGACGACGCGCCGGTCGACTTCTCCGAGGCGGTGTGGTTCAAGGGCGCGATGTACAGCGGCGTCCCCAACTTCGCCTTGGCCTTCGGCTACACCAACGCCTCGTGGACGCTCAAGTGCGACCTCATCGCCGAGCACGTGTGCCGGCTGCTGCAGCTCATGGAGCGGCAAGGCTTCGCCACCGCCATGCCGAAGCCGAGGGGGCCCCTTCGCACCGAGCCCGCCATCGGTCTTGCGGCCGGGTACATCCAGCGGGCCCTGCACCTCACCCCCAAGCAGGGGGACCGGTCCCCATGGAAGGTTCACCAGGACTACCTTCGGGACCTGTGGCTGCTCCGCTACGGGCCCCTGCTCGACGACGAGCTAGAGCTCCGTCCCCCGCCCCCGAGGCCCGCCCCATGAGCTTCCTGCGACCCACCCTCGGCCCCGTCGCCTTCGTGGTGGCCGCCACCCTCGGATGCGGCTCGCTCGAGCGGCCCATCGACACCGAGCACACCGTGATGGTCATCGTCAGCGCCCGCGACATGTACCCCGGCGTGACCGTCGAAGCGGAGGACCTCTACGCGGTCGAGATCCCACCACAGCTGCTCCCCGACGGCGTGTTCCTGAGCCCCGAGCACGTGGTGGGACGCGTCCCCCGGCACCGCATCCTCGCCAACGAGTTCGTGCAGGCCCGCCGCTTTGCGGATCCGGAGACGGGCATTGGCCTGCAGGCGATCATCCCCAGGAGCATGCGCGCCGTGGTGGTTCCCGGAGGAGGCATCGCGGCGATGCCCGGGCAGTATGTCGACCTGTGGACCCAGGAGGGCAGCCCGTGCACCCTCGCCCAAGCGGTGTTCGTGCTCGCCGTGAACCAAGCCTCCCAGCGGAGCCGCTCCGAAGCGCGGGTCCCTTCCCCCGCCCACAGCCTCGGGCTGCTGGTGGCGCCCGAGGAGATGGCGCCCATCCTCTCCGCCGCCCACGGCCCCGGCCTTCGCGTCACGGTGCGCGCCGACGACGACACCACCAAGCACCCGGAGTCCCAATGCTCCCCTTGATCCTGGCGCTCGCTGCCGCCGAGCCCTCCGAGGTGCAGACCATCCGCATTCCGGTCGCCCGCCACGACCTGCATCCGGGCCACCGCATCGACGACGGTGATCTCCGCATGATCACCTACCTCCCCGACCTCGTGCCCAGCATCGCCATCCGACACGACGAACAAGCGATCGGCCGCGTCGTGCGGGAGCCCGTCTACGAAGGAGAGGTCCTCCGTCCCGAGCGCCTCTCGGACCACGCCGCCGCCGCCGGATTGGGCGCCATCGTCCCCCGGGGCATGCAGATCCTGCGTCTGGTGCCGACCCTCCCGAGCCCCGCGGTGGCCCCCAGCTCCTACGTCGACGTGCTCCACGGTGAGCGTTTCTGCGTGGCTGGCAGCGCCATCCATGTGCTGGGCGTAGAGACCCCCGACGGCGAAATCCACACCCACGGGAACCCGCTGAAGCAGACGGCCTGGCACCTCGCGGTCACCCCGGCCCAGACGAAGCAGCTGCTCGCCCTGCCCAGCTACACCCTGGCGCTGCGGAACGAGATCGACGTCAGCGACGTCCCGGGCCTGGCCTGCGACGCCCCTGCGGCCGCTGACGCCGAGCCCTGATCCCGCGCGTTCACTCCCAGGCAGCGCCCGGGGTGTGGGGAACGCGGCGCACGACCGAGCGGGCCTCGAGGACCGCGAGCAGGGCCTTGTCCACATCCTTGACCGTGACGATGCCCACGACCTTGTTCCCGTCCATGACAGGGGCCCGACGAATGCAGTTCCCGCGCAAGGTGTCGACCACCGTGAACAGGTCCGAGCCCTTCATCACCGGCACGACCGGGGTCTTCATCGCCGTCGACACCGCGCCCACCGGCACACCATCGAAGGCCGCAGCGGCCATCGAACGCAGGGCGTCCGTCTCCGACAGCATGCCCACGAGCACGCCCTCCCGCATCACCGGCACGCCGCTGAAGGGCTTGGCCGCCAGCGAGTGGTAGGCCTCCACGAGGTCTTGGTCGGCATCGAGGGTGAACACGACGGTGGACATCACCGCATCGACGAGGGGCAGTTCGGCTTCGGGCATCTGAGCCTCCATGGCTTGCTCGAATCCTTGGAAGCAGCATTCGTGCCAGCCCAGGGAGTCCATCCGCGGACGCTGCACGCCGCCGGACGGGTCTTCCTGCCCACCACGGGTGGCCAAATCACACACCCCGCAATGAGTCCTGCCGCCCTCCTCAGTGGGCCCATTCCCCTTCGGCAATACCGCCACGATACCGTCGGGTCGCGCGGCGCGTACCCCTGACGGTAGGATGCCGGGCGTGTCGACCTCCCGCCAGCCCCAGATCCTAGGCAAGGACCGCTATGAACTCACCGCCCGCCTCGGCGAGGGAGGCATGGCTGGGGTCTACCGTGCGTGGGATACCCGCCTGAAGGTCGAGCGAGCGATCAAGGTCATGCTTCCCCAGGCCGCGCGCAGCAAGAAGCTCCGACTGCGGTTCGAGCGGGAGGCTCAGACGCTGGCCCGGCTCGAGCACCCCCACCTCGTGCGGGTGTACGACGTGGCCACCCATGCCGGGGTCCCGTTCCTGGTCATGGAGCTCGTCACCGGAGGCACGCTCAATGACTGGGTGGAGCGCAATGGCCCGATGCCCCCGCGCATGGCGGTCGGCGCCATACTGCACCTCTGCGAAGGGGTGGTGACGGCGCACGAAGCAGACATCGTGCACCGAGACATCAAGCCCCACAACGTCCTCGTCAACCAGGCTGGCGTGTGCAAGCTCGCCGACTTCGGCATCGCCCACGTCGCCGAAGACGGCCTGACGCGGACCGGCTCCACCATGGGCACCATGGGCTACATGCCGCCCGAACAGCGCAAAGACGCCAAGTCCGTCGACCCGCGCTGCGACCTGTTCAGCATCGCCGCGACCCTGTGGTTCTTGCTCAAGGCCGAGCCGGTGGTGGACTTGTTCCTCATTGGCGACGACCCTCAATTGCTCGACGGCATCCCCGATGCCCTCCACCCCGTCTTGCGGAAGGCCCTGTCCTACGACCGAGCCGACCGGCAGCCGGACGTCCTCACCCTGCAGGAAGAGCTGGCGGAAACGGTCGAGTTGCTCCCCGCCGACCGACCGTGCCCCGAGCTCGCTGCACCGGAGCCCACCGTGCCCGAGCTAGAGGCCGACTGGTTCTCCGAGCTCGCCCCCCTGTTCGACGAGGACTTCCGGGCCACCCCCGAGCCGGCGGACCTCCGCGCCCCCGTGGGCAAGGCGTTGCCCTACTACATGCCGAGCGCTCCGCCCACGGCCAACCCGCCCCAGCGCCGAACGAGCGTGCCCAAGGGAGGCCGGGAGACCGACAGCCTGCCCGACTACATCGACCGCGAGGCCCTCTCCAAAGAAGGCCGTCACGTGGACATCCTGGGAGCCCCCGACCCGACGCCGGAGCCCGAGCCCGACACCAGCTCCATCGCCAAGCCCATGCTCGTCGGGGGCGGGCAACTCGCGGTCCTCGGCGCCGGGGTCCCGGCACTGTTTCTCCTGGTCGCCTTCCTCTTCACGGCGGTGGGCCTCGAGCGCACGTCCGGTGCGGTGGAGCAGACCGAGACCGCCTACTTCGAGCTGCTCGACCAAGAGAGCGGGCTGATCAACGACATGGTCGTGCTGGGGGCCCCCCGAGCGTCCCTCGACGAGCGATACTTCGCCTACCAGGACGCCAAGGAACCCGGAGCTCGCGAAGCGGCCGCCGATGCCCTCGTGGAGGCACTGGAGCAGGCGAGCCACACGGTCGACGGCAGTCCGCGGGCCAAGACCATCCGCGCCCAAGTCGAGCGCCTCGTGCGGGCCCGCGATGCACACCGCGACGCCGAGGCCTCCTGGGAGGGTCACGCCTCCACCTTGCGGGGGTGGATTCTCCGAGGCGTCGGCATCGGCAACCGGTGAGCGTCGTCAGCCCGCTGGGAGCGAGACCAGCCGCACCAGTCGCTCGAGCCCACGCCCTGCCGCCGACAACGCCTCCTCCGGCTCCGCCGCCAGGGCCGACCGGATGGCCTCGTCGAGGGAGGTTCGAGGCAGGTCGGGGCACCGGTCCCAGAAGGACGAGCCGGTGCCGACGAGGTCGCACGTCAGGCCATCCACCAGCTGGCGGGCCACCGTGTAGTCCGCCCGCGTGACCAAGCGAATCCAGTGGCTCGACAGCGACGGCGTCAGCACCGGCACCGGGATCATCACCGGTCGGATGCCGGCACGGGCGGCGATCCGCAGCAGGATCTCCCGGCCGCTCAGGGTCTCGGGACCCAAGAGGTCGTAGGCGACGCTGCCGTCCTCGTCGAGCTGGAGGGAGGCCACGAGGGCGGTCAGGACATCGTCGAGGCCCACTGGCTGGCTGCAATGGCGAAGCCAGCGAGGAAGCACCATCACCGGCAGCCGCAAGGCCAGGTCCCGCACGATGAGCCAGCTCTCCGAGCCCGCACCAATGACCATGCCGGCCCGCAGCTCGATGCAGGACGTCGCGCCCGAACGTAGGATCTCGCCGGTGCGAAGGCGTGCTGCGAGATGGTGAGAGACCTCGCCAGAGGGCCTGGGCCCTCCCAGATACACCAGACGCCGAACCCCCGCCGCATCGGCCGCCGCCACGACGTTGCGCGCACTCTGGGCCTCGGCGGCTTCGAGGTCGGCGACGTCGGCCCGCATCTGGTGCACCAAGTACACCACCGCATCGGCGCCCCGGAAGGCCGCCTCGAGGGAGGCCGGGTCGTCGACGTCGGCGGCGATCCAGTCGAGCTGTGGGGCCGCACGCCGGGCACGGTCTGGGCTACGGGACGCCGCCCGAATCGGGGTCCCCGCCTCGTGAAGGCGAGCAGCCAGATGGCTGCCCACGAAGCCGCGGGCACCGAGGATGACGACGGGCCCGCTCATGGCGACACCTCCTGGGCCATGCGATCGAGGGCATCCTCGCTGAAGCGCCGCTGGATGCGCCGCGCCAACGGACCGGCCATCCGAACGACGGGATGCGCGGGCAAGGAGAACTTGCTGATCGAGAACTGTACCTGGCCGCTGGGCAGGTACTCCAGCAAGAAGCGCTCCTCCCCCTTCACGACGTGGCTTCCCACCGTGCCGTAAGCAAATCCGAACCGGCGTACGCCCTCGACCTCGTCGTCGATGGTGTAGACGACGCGGCACACGTTCAGCGACCACAGTCCCAGCTGGCGGGACACGAACGCGAACGTCGCTCCGGGCGCGAGAGGCACGGTCGGGTCGTGAGGCTCCACCCAGGAAAGGTCGAACTGCGACCACTGGCGCAGGGCCGCCACCGCGCGCTCCCATGCCGCGTCCCCCTCGCCGATCGACCGCTTCACGACGTCGTGCTGCCAGCCCACGGGAAGGACGTCCCGGGTGCCGCCCACCGGCCCATACGAGAAGGGGGCCGAAGCCATCTGTGCGGTGACCATCGCCACCCGCTCGGACCCGGGGTGCTGGAAGTACATCGGCCCGAGCCAGCGCTCGGTCGGGTCGGCATGAACACGGAGTTCGGTCTGCACGGCGTCTCCTGCAGTCGAACTAACGAACCCGGGGCGCCACCGTGACGTCGGCGGCCGTTCCATCGCGGGTCAGCACCACTTGCTTGCCCACGACCCTGTCTAGCTCCATGTCGTCGTGGGCCTGGGCAATGTCGCCCGGGTTGTAGGTGACCGTGGGCAGCGACAGCTCCCCGGCCAGCATCGCGTCCGCCACAGCTCGGAGCGGTTCAGCCCGAAGGCCTCCACGCGGAGCAGCACCCAGCCTTCGCGAGGGGTGGGGACCGGGCGCTCCACGACCCGCAGGGCGTCAGGGGGTCCCGGTGCGATCGCTGCGGCCGCTAGGAAGCCAGCGCCTCACGCATCCGGCTGCGCAGCCCCGGCCGCCGTGGGGCGGTCTCCCCCAGGGTGAAGCGAGACCATCCATAGGCGGCCATGAGCCGGTCACAGTAGCGACGAAACGCCGCTTTCTTCACGTAGGTCTCATGACGGGGGGAGTCCACGTACTGCACCCCACCCGACAGGTCGGGACGCGCCGAGGCCTTCAGCTGACGAAACCGCTCGGCACGGGCCGGCGCCCGGTCCTGGTCGAGGATGTAGTTGGCCATCATGTCGGCCTGCGTGGCGAAGAAGTCGAAGGCCCCGCCGTCGGTCTGGTGCAGCCCCAGGCAACAGACGTCGTCGTACCGGCGGTGCAGGGAGGCGAGGAACAGGTCGGGGTACTTGCTGTGCCAGTCGAAGTGGTCCCGGTCCATGTACGGGTACGTCACCTTGTAGCCGGTGGCGTACACGACCAAATCGACGCGCTCCCGCCGCCCGTCCACGAAGACGACCTCGTGGCCGTCGAGGCGTTCGACGTCGGGTCGGTAGGCCAAGTCCCCATGGCCCAGGTGGTGCAGCACCTGGGTGTTGACGATGGGGTGACTCTCCAAGATGCGGTGGTCCGGCTGGGGCAGGCCATAGCGGGTCAGGTCCCCCACCACGAGCTTCAGCAGGCCCTCCAGCACACGTTTCTCCACCGCTCGCGGGAGCTCGAAGCCCGAGGCGAACTGGTCGGCCGGCTGACCCATGACGTACTTGGGAATGAAGTGGTACCCGCGCCGCAGCGACAGGAACGCCGCATCGCCGTGCACCGCCGCATCGCATGCGATGTCGCAGCCCGAGTTGCCCCCCCCGACGACCAGCACCCGCTTGCCCGCGAACTGCTCCCCGGACCGGTACGACAACGCGTGCATGACCTCGCCGTCGAAGGTGCCGGGCACCTCCGGCCAGTTGGGGTCCCAGGTGTTGCCGGAGCACAAGAAGACCCCGCGGTAGTCCTGCTCCGAGCCGTCATCGAGGCGAACCCGCCAGCCTCTGGGGGAGAGGCGCTCGATGCGCTCCACCCCCGTATCGAAGCGGATGGCGCCATACAGGTCGTGATCTCGCGCATACGCCTGCAAGTACGCGAAGATCTGCTCGTGACCCGGATAGTCCGGGTAGTCGTCCGGCATCGGATATCCCGGGAGGTGAGACACCCCTTTCGAGCTGATGAAGTGAGCAGATACGTACATCGGAGACCATGCGTTTCGTATGTCCCAGATCCCGCCCACGTCCGGGTTTCGCTCGATCTGGTCGTAGGGAATGCCCGCCCCCTTCAGAGCCCTCGCAGCCAGCAGACCCGCAGGGCCAGCCCCGACGATGCACCATCGCTCGCTCCTACCGTCTCGACGTGCGCCCATGCCCACCTCCTGATGGAAAGGTGGCCCACCGCCCACGAAGCGGCTTGAACGAACCGGCTACGCCGTGCCTCAGCCAGCCACGAACACGTCATCGACCGGCGCGAACGCAGAGGGTGCCAGCCCGAACATCCGCCGGCACGTGCGGCTGAAGTGGGCCGAGTCGGCGAATCCTGCCGCGAGGGCCGCGTCGGTCATCGAGCCCGTCGCCAGGGCCTCGGTGAGGGCAGCCCGAAGCCGCATCCACAGGATGTACCTTCGCATCGGCAGCCCGACCTCCGCGGAGAACAAGTGGCCGAGTCGACTGCCCGAGAGGCCGAGCTCCGCGGCCAGATCCCCCTGCTTTGGCGGCGCGTCCAGCCGCGCGTCCAAGGCCGCTTTGGCCTTGCGGACCCGCCAGTCGAGCCGGGGTCGAGGAGGGTCGGGCGCGAGGGCCCCCAGCAGCGCGTCCATGGCGTGTTCCGCCTCGGCCTGCCCCGTCGACCGGTCGAAGAGGGACGCGAAGGCGCCCCGCGCCGAGGCCGCCACGCCGTCGGGCAGGGCCCGTAGGGGGCCCTGCCCCGCCCACGCGTCCAGACCTCGTCCAAGGGGGCTGTGGGGGTCGAGGTACAGCACGGCCACCTTCGGGCCCGCAATGCTCAACTGGTGGGGTGCGTCTGGGCGCACCATCACCGCCCCCGCCCCCCGCACCGCGGTCCCGCCAGGGCTCGCCACGTCCACCCCCAACCCATCGAGGGCGACGCTCACCTCCAGCGCGTGGTGGCAGTGGACGTCGGTCTCCGACCGATCCCCCAAGAAGAGGGCTCGGTCCTGCCAGATGAACACGGCACTCTTGCGGCGCGTGGGACCTCCCCATCGACGCTACCATGGCGTTCAATCGTTAGACCCCTGCCATCCAGGAGGCCCTCGTGCTGAACAAGATCGTGAACGCCGGCCAGCGACTCGCCTACGGCAAGGCCCCCGTGGGCGGCCCAGGCTCCCTCGACGAGATCACGCTGCGCACCCTCGCCGGAGGGCCCTTCGACCGAGCCGAGCTCGCCGGGAAGGTGGTGCTGTTCGTCAATGTGGCGAGCAAGTGCGGCCTCACCCCCCAGTACGCCCAGCTCGTGGCGCTCCACGAGCGCTTCGGCGAGCAGGGCTTCACCATCGTGGGTACGCCCTGCAACCAGTTCCTCGGTCAAGAACCGGGAAGCTCCGAGCAGATTCTCGAGTTTTGCTCTGTGACCTACGGCGTCGACTTCCCCCTGTTGGAGAAGGCCGACGTCAACGGCGCCAGGCGAGCCCCCTTGTACCAGTGGCTCATCGGCAGCGAGGCGGGCGGCGGCGGCGACATCGGCTGGAACTTCGAGAAGTTCCTCGTCGGCCGCGATGGCACGGTCCGCGCCCGCTTCGGTCCCCGCACGGCCCCCGACGCCCCGGATGTGGTGAACGCCATCGAGCAGGCCCTGGCGCCGGGCTGAGCTTGGCGGCTACACTGGCCGCGCTGGAGTCCCATGTCCTCGCTTCTGCTGCTGCTCGCCTGCACTGGGCCCGCCGACGTCCCCCCCGACCAAGACGATGGCCCCGCCACGGCCGAGACGGCGGACACCGGAGACGAGGCCCAGCCCATCGTGGTGGTCACCTTCAACAGCGGCACCACCACCGGGCTTCCCCACGATGCCGAGCCCGACGACGGCTACACCAGCGCCCAAGCCGCCATCTCCGATGCGCACTACGGCGACGGCCTGGCCTGGCCGCCTGCCATCGAGGCCGCCCAGGCCTTCTTTGCCACGGTCCAACCCGACATCGTGGGTTTCCAGGAGATCTTCCATCCGGAGGTTTGCCCTTCTCTTCCCCCAGAGGCCCTCCCCGACTTCCTGTGCGCCACCTGGCAGCCCGGCGACCCCACGGTCGTCCAGATGCTGCTCGGACCGGACTACCAAGTGGCCTGCCACCCCGGGAAACCCGACAAGTGCCTCGCGGTGCGCAAGGCCTTCGGAACCTTCGACGGGTGCGACGACGACCTGTGCATGGAGGGCCTCGACGGCGGCACCATCGAAGGCTGCGGGTCAGGCTCGCGGGTCGCTCGGGGCACCGTCCTCCGCGCCGACGGCACCGAGCTCACCCTCACCCACGTCCACGGAAGCTCCGGCATCGACGCCGACGACCAGGACTGCCGGCTCCAACAGATCGACCAGGTGTTCGTCGACCTCGGCGACGGCGCCCCCGCCGCCAACGGGTCGGCCAACGTGGTGCTGGGGGACTTCAACACCGACCCGGGTCGCTGGGCCAGCTTCGACCCGAGCGCGGCCGCTTGGACGTCCTACGTCGATGGCGACCCCTTCGCTTGGGTCACCGAGGCAGGGCCCGACGCCCCCCTCACCTACCAGGGTGTCGCCACCATCGATCACGTGGCGAGCGACGTCTACGCCGGCACCTGCTGGCATCCAGGCGTGACCGACGGAGAGCCCGCGCTCCTCGACGCGGTGTACTTCGACCACACCCCGGCAGTGTGCGCCCTCACCCCTCGGCCGTGAGGTCGCTGGGCACGCCGTAGAAGCGGGCCAGGTCGTCCCGCAGCACCGTGAGCTCGTCCTGGTCTGCCGCCGCCGCGTAGTCGGCCGGCACGCCATTCTCCGTGGGCTCGATGCGCAGCGAACGTCCTCCCTCGAAGCGCAGCTCGAGGAACCAGGCGGTGCGGGCGATGCCCCGGTACGTGCGGGTCTCCTCGGCGAGCCGCAGCCCCCGCAACCCCGCGACCCGGTGGGTCCGCCAGCGCAGCGGGTAGCGGGCCACGATGCGGTCCGGCCCGAAGTCGACCCACAGCAGGGTGGTGGTCAGCAGCGCCCCCAGGATCAGCAGGCCGACCGCCCCCATCAACAAGCCCATCACCAGCTCGGTGACCCCGTCGCCCCAGCGGCGCCGCCACAGCTGCCATGCGCCATCCACCACCGCCATCGTGCCCACGGCCCCCATCACGCCAGCGAGACCGACATACACGAGGTTCACCCCGACGACCATGCCGCGAACCCCCCACCGGAACGGCAGCCCCGTCCGCCGGGGGAAGGCGTCGGGCAGCCGCTGCCGCAGGGCCTGGGTGAGCTCCCCGAGCTTGCCCCGCTGTTCCATGCGCACGACCATCCGTCGACCGCCGGCTGCCTCAATCCACAGGGCCTGCCGCAGCTCCACTCGCTCGATGGCATCGAGCCGCAGCCGGGACCGCCACAGCAGCCCCCGGTAGACCAGCTCCTCCTCGCCGAGGGTGACCCAGCGGAAGGTTCGGAAGCCGACCCACGACAGCGCGACCAGCAGCCCGAGGAGGAACAGGAGCAGCCACGCGGCCGAGCGATCGAAGAACACCCCGACGAAGGCCCCCGCGGCGAACAGGCCGAGCAGCAGGAACAACCCGCTGATCAACAGCTTCAGGCCGACATGGGGGGTGAACACCTGCACAAAATGCAGCGTGCCACACCGCGGGATTGGGTACACCCCCCAGCAGCCATTCTGGAGTCACCGTGCCCTACGAGCCCCCCGAGGTCTGGACCTGGAACCGCGAGAGCGGCGGCCAGTTCGCGAGCATCAACCGCCCCATCGCTGGAGCGACCCACGAGGCCGACCTCCCCGTCGGGAAGCACCCGCTGCAGCTGTACTCCCTGGCGACCCCCAACGGCGTGAAGGTGACCGTGATGCTCGAAGAGCTGGTCGCGCTCGGCTTCGCCGAGGCCGAGTACGACGCCTGGCTCATCGACATCATGAAGGGAGACCAGTTCTCTTCCGGCTACGTCGCCGCCAACCCCAACTCCAAGATCCCCGTCCTCATGGACCACCGCACCGTTCCGCCCACGCGGGTCTTCGAGTCGGGCGCCATCCTGCTGCACCTCGCGGAGTCCTTCGGCACCTTCCTACCGACCGACCCGCGGGCCCGAACCGAGGCGATGTGCTGGCTGTTCTGGCAGATGGGCTCCGCGCCGTACCTCGGCGGAGGCTTCGGCCACTTCTACGCCTACGCCCCGGAAAAGTTCGAGTACGCCATCGATCGTTTCACCATGGAGGCCAAGCGCCAGCTCGACGTGCTCGACCGCCACCTGGCCACCCACGAGTACATGGCGGGCAGCGAGTACTCCATCGCCGACATGGCCATCTGGCCCTGGTACGGCGCCCTCGCCAAGGGGCTGCTCTACGAGGCTGCCACCTTCCTCGCGGTCCACGAGTACACCCACGTGGTCCGCTGGGCCGAGGCCATCGGGTCCCGCCCCGCGGTCAAGCGAGGCGTGCGGGTGAACCGCAGCTGGGGCAAGCCGGAGAGTCAGCTGCCCGAGCGTCACAGCGCTGCAGACTTCGAGGCCAGCCAAAGCTGACGGGTTCCGCCTGCTATGGTGCGAAAACCCGCGCCTCGAGGTTCCTCATGCGCATCGCCCTGCTCGCCCTGTTCGCCATCGCCTGCGCCCCTGAACCCATGGAGCCCGACGCGTTCGTGGCCGCCCCCGACGCCCCGTGGGCCGAGGAGGAGGCCGCACCTGAGGCTCCGCTGCCGCCGCCGGCCCCCGGGGTGGGCATGGAGGGCACGCCCATGGTGGCGGGCCAGCGGGCCACGTTCGCGCTCTTCGGCCTGTCCGTCGGCGACACCGCGTACTTTGCCATCAGCACTCAGACCCCATCTTCCGGGGCGGGGCCTTGCTTCGGCGGCAGCTGCCTCGATCTGATCGCCCCGACCTACCTGGGCTCCGACGGGGCCAACGCCCAGGGCATCGCCTCCATCTCGACCACCATCCCGGCCAGCGCCCCCGCCGGCGCCGCGGTGCACGTGCAGGCCTTCATCCAGCGCGGCGGAGCGGCCTACACCAGCCCGGTGTGGTCCGACGTGGTGCAGATCGACGCCGACGCCGACGGCTGGAGCTCCCTGTACGACTGCGACGACAACAACGCGGCGGTCAACCCGGACGCCACCGAAGTGTGTGGCGACGGCATCGACAACGACTGCAGCCCCAACACCAGCGACGCCTGTGGCTACGACGCCGATGGCGACGGCTTCGACACCACCCTCGACTGCGACGACAGCAACGCGACGGTGTTCCCCGGCGCCTCCGAGATCTGCGACGGCTTGGACAACGACTGCGACGGCGTGGCCGACAACGGCTGCCCCTGACGAGCCCTGCTACGGGTCGTCGGTCGCGACGGCCCGCTGCAGGTCGCGCCCGAGCTCCGACGCCACGACGGCCGAAAGCTCGTCCCACGACCCATCGAACAGGTCGACATCTCCCAGAAGCGCTTGGAACTCTCGAAACGTCGCATCTCGACCCCGTGGCAGCCGTGGCAGCCTATGCCGCCCATCCCTCGGAACCTGAGGGCTGAAACACTCCGGCACAGGCCCTACTCTGCGTCGACGCAGCAGCGGAACCCGGTGGAGTAGTCGTGGTAGTCGAAGCTGTGGGCCGTCGTCCGGTAGCTGCAGCCCGTGCCGTTGATCGACGCGTCGACGTAGAAGCCACCGCGGAAGATGCCCGACCCGTCGGCCACCCACTCGTGGAGGTTGCCGTGCAGGTCGTGCACCCCTTCGTCGGTGACGCACGCGGCGAAGGCGCCGGAAGGGGCCAGGCTGTCGGCGAGCTGGTTCAGACGAGGGTCGTTCATCTGGGTGCCGGACCAGGTGGCGTCGCTGCCAAACAGCTCCACGACGGGATGGGTGCTGCGTCCCTCGTTGCAGGCCCCCGCCACGTAGCTGTCGCCGTATGGGTACACCGTGCCAGATGGCCCCTCGCAGGCCCGAAGCCACTCGTCCGAGGTGCACAGCCGCTTCCCCGCTGCGGCGCACGCCAGCTCGGCGACCTCACCGGAGATGTAGCCCTGGGGAACGACGCCAAGGGCGCTCGCCGCGACCCCGCCGGTGGGCACCAGGTACGGGTCGAGGCCCTCGAGGTGCCCCTCGTAGCGGTCGACGCAGTAGTCCTCGATGGCGACCATGTCGCTGGGGCACGCGCCCGTGCCCGGGCCACCCGTGTCCCCCGCTGAGCCCGTGTCCTCCCCCGAGTCCCTTGGGTCGTCGACCGACAGGTCCACGGAGAGCACGTACGGCCCTGGGTACTCGGCCCCTGTCTCGTCGCGCCAGGTGTCCACGACGACATGCACCGGGCCAGGCCCCACCCACGCCGACGCAGCGACGTTGTCCCGCGCCACGCAGCTCTCCGGGGTCACGTCGGTGAGGATGTGCACATCGACATCGACCCCATCCCCCGGGACGTCGTCCACCACAGCGATCAGCAGCCCGGCCTCGGCCAGCTCCACCACGTACCAGACCTCCGCTCCTCCCTCGTCGCTGTCGCTGCAGCCGTACCGGTCGATGTGCCGTTCCTCGCTTCCCCGGGTGTCCCCGAGGGCGCCGTAGGGCAGCTCGCCCATCGGGTGCGGGTTGCAGTGGGCTCCGGCCTCACAGGGCGTGCCCGAGGAGGGAACGGTCGGCCCGCTGTCGGCCACAGCGGCGGGCTGCTCGACGTAGGTCGTGCAGCCAAGAGCCAGGATCGGCAGCAACCACGGGCGCATCGCGGACCTCCGTGGTCCCCTCGTAGCCGCCCTCGCCGAGATGTCATCCCGACGCGCCGCTCCCACGGCCCGTCACCGCCCGGCTACTTCGCCTGGAACACGCCCCGAAGGTCCTCGGTGGTGGACAAGGGCACCCCATCCTTGATGCTCGTGGCGCGGAACTGGTAGACCATGCCCGATTCCAGCGGCCCGTCGTAGGCGACGGACGCGGGGTCGTTGCCCCTGGGCCCCTCCACCGTCGCGCCCCACACCAGGTTTCCGAGGGCGTCGAACACCTCCACCTCGTACTCGTCTTCCGAGCTGTCATCGACCCACTCCAGTGTCAGCGGGGCCGACACCAGGTCGGGCTCGTCGGCCCCGGGCCCGATGACCGCCAAGGCCTCGGTGACCTTGAAGCCATCCACGACCTCCTCCCCCCCACGAACGTCGATCGTCACGATGTCGGTGCCGCCGATGGACGTGTCGGGGTCCCGGACCAGGTCGTCGTTCTCGAAGGCGGCGAGCACGACGTAGCGCCCATCGGGCACCCCCTCGATGGACCAGTCCCCCGTGACCCCGGCCGCACGCAGGCCCGCAGGCGCCTCTCCACGGATGGCTTGGGCATCGAAGGTGTCCTCCACGACCAGGATGACGCTGGTCACGGCGCCCCCTGGGGCGTTGACGATCTGCACGGTTCCGGAGGCGGACCCTTCGGCAGCCCCCTCGGCCTCGAGCACCACCCCTTCGGTGCGCTCTCCTGCCTCCACTTCGGCGGAGGCCGGGTTCAGGTTCAGGCCCTGGCGGTACCCCGCCACCTCCACCGATCCCGGCGCGACGTTGAAGACGACGAACGTCCCGTCGCGGTCCGCCACGGCTGTGCGACCGCCCCCGACGACCAGCGTGCCCCCCGGCCCCGTCTCTGCACTGCCCGCGTCGACCCGGCCGGCGATGCTCCCGAGGCCTCCGGCGTCGTCGAGGGCCAACAATCCGATATCCGCTGCGACACCCGTCAGGACAGGATCCTCGACCGTTGCCGCCTCGGGGTCGAGGGGCAGCGCCGTCCTCGGGGCCACCGGGAAGGAGACATAGCCGGCCGCATCGGCCCGGAGTGTGAACGCATCGCCGATGGGCTGGCCGTCGGCGTCGCGGCGGGTCGGCACAGCGAGCTCGTACGTGCCGTCTGCCGCGGTGACCGCCACCGACGAGAGGGCCGCGCCGTTGGCGTCCCGCGCCACCACCCGGGCGCCCTCCACACCCCCGTCGTCGGCTAGGTCGTAGACCCAACCGCTGACGCTGAGGGGTGCAAAGCATGCCGGCTCGCCTCCGTCGACGTCCTCGCACACCTCGCCGCCAGGACAGCTGTCGGGCTCCCCCACGGTGCAGGTCGCGTCGTCGTCGTCGTCATCATCCGAGTCTTTCTTGCATGACGCGCCGCACAGCACGAGCAGGGGCAGCCACATGGACCAACGCACAAGGACCTCCAGAGGGCCCTCACGATCCCACGGGCGCCCGCCGCCAGCGCTACACCACGCCTACACGGCCCTGCGGGTCATCGATCCCAGTACCAGCCCTGGGCGTCCATCCAGTCGCAGCGCTCAGCCCCATCGAACACGCCGATCGGAGCGGCTCCCACGTCGAAGCCGAGCCACCGCTCGTCGACCCCATCCACGTCGAGCAGGGGCCAGACGACCCCATCGACGGTGAAGGAGCCGTCGGCGGCGGCACGCCACGCGTCGATGGCGGTCTCGCTCATGCGCGCCTCGTCGCCCAAGAGCAGACCGGTCCCAAAGACGTAGCCGATCTCCACGCCGTGGAAGGCGCCGAAGTCCGGCAGCAGCCCGATGGGCTTGTCCCAGCGGTAGCCATGGACGGAGGCCACGTGGGGCTGCAGCCGACGGGCCTGATCTCGGGTGGGGCACGCGAAGAGGAGCTCGGTGGCCGCGGCATCGTAGGCGCGCTGCGGGTCGTTGCCGAAGTCTGCGGGGTCGTAGAGGTCTTGCAGTCCGGCGACCGGCCACCCGAAGATCACCGCCACCCCCGCGAGGAGCAACTCCAGCTCGGCCCTGGACTGCACCGGTGCGAAGACCGTGAAGATGGTCGACTCGTCCCGGGTGAAGCCCAGCACCACGTCGATGTCCGGCACGTTCCCGGCCGCGAAGTCCTCCACCGTGGGCACGTCGACGAAGCCCCCGTCGACCACCGGCCCGTACGCCTCGGAGTTGAAGTCCCAGCCCCACAGCTGCCCCTGTCCGCGGCTCACCACCTCGGTGCCCGGGCGGCTGCGCATGCAGTCCAGCTGCTCCGCCGGGGTGCCCGACCCGCAGCCGAGGTTGTCGGCGACGCGGGCCCCCTGCCCATAGCCCTGCAGCCCGTCCTCCCCGGCCGCATCTTCCCGTACTTGCTGACAGGTGCCGGACATGAGGATGGCGCCGGCGAGCAGGTCATCGATGCCGTCCACGGTCAGCAGCGTGCACAGCGACACCGACCCGGCGGACTGACCGAACCCGACGATGCGGTCGGGGTTTCCCCCGAGGGCGACGGCGTTGGCCTTCACCCACTCCAGGGCCTTGTGGGTGTCGAGCAGGCCCTGGTTGCCGAGCCCGCCTGCGGCAAAGTCGGGCTCCATGCCAGGATGGGAAAGGAAGCCCAGCGGTCCGAGGCGGTAGTTGTGGGTGACGACGATCACGTCGTCCGATGGCAGGTTCGGCGCCGCCTCGAACAGCGGCGGGTCGTTCGATGGGTTGCCGAAGGAGGCGTCGAGCATCACGCCCTGGCCCCCCGAGCCATCCACGTGGCTGCCCCCATGGACCCAGAACAGGATGGGCAGGTCGTCGCCCGGCTGGGTGCCCTCGGGGCGCATCACGTTGAGGTACAAGCAGTCCTCGTCGCCGTCGAGGGCCCCCAAGTCGAAGTCGAGGGTGCCGTGGGTCTGGATGCACGCGGACCCCTTGTCGAGCCCACTGCGCGGGTCGGTCCACGGCACCGGGTCCTGCGGCGGCGCCCACCGCAACGCGTCCACTGGCGGCTGGGCATAGGGAATGCCCAAGAAGCCTTCCACGCCATCGGCCACCCGACCCGTGACGCAGCCATCCCACGTGGCGATGGCGAGGTCTGCGAGCCCCTCGGGGCAGGTCTCAGGGACGTCGATGTCCGTATCCGTGTCCGTGTCCGTGTCCGTGTCGACATCCGTGTCCGCGTCCGAGTCGGTGTCGGTGTCGGTGTCGGTGTCGGTCGGCGTGTCGCTCGTCGTGTCCTTGGCCTCGTCGATCTCGCAGGCGGTCGCCAAGAGCAGGGCAATGAAGATGGGGCGCGTCATGGGGGAGTCCTCCAACCCACTCTGACGCAGCCTGCGGCCACAGTTACAGCCGCCGCAGGTATTCTCCCGGCGATGGCCTCTTTTCCCACCACCCGCTGGTCGCGGGTCGTCGCTGCGGGCGACGGCGACCGCGACGCACTGCAGGTGCTGTGCACCGCCTACTGGCAGCCGCTCTACAGCTTCGCGCGACGCGCAGGCGCGGCACCGGAAGAGGCTCAGGAGCAGGTCCAGGACTTCCTCGGGGCCTTCGTGGCCCGCAACGACTTCGCCCGGGTGTCCGACGATCGAGGGCGCTTCCGCTCCTACCTGCTGCGGGCCTTCCGCAACCACTGCGCCAAGCGACGCGCCCGGGAGCGGGCCATCAAGCGAGGCGGAGGGGCCGCGCCAGTCGCTTGGGAAGACGTCGAGCCCATGTACGCAGAGAGCGAGGCGCGCAGCCCCGAGGAAGAGTTCGAGCGCCAGTGGGCCCGTCGCCTCGTGGAGCGGGCGAAGGCGCGGGTGGCCGAAGCCTACGCCCAACGCCAGCCCCTCCTGAACGCCCTGTTCCCCATGCTGTCGGGCAACCTCGACCGACCCTACGCGGAGCTGGGGACCGAGCTCGGGATGAGCGAGGGGGCCGTGAAGGTCGCCGCCCATCGCCTGCGCCGCCGGTTCCGCGACGCCCTGCGCGCCGAGGTCTCCGACACCATCGCCGACCCGTCCCACCTCGACGACGAGCTCCGCCACCTGATGGCTGCTTTGTGAGCATGACGGACGAGGAAGTCCGGGCCTCCTGGCCCTCGCCGATCCGAGCCTCGAGGACGAGGCGTCCCGCTACGAGACGATCGAGCCCCTCGGCGAAGGCGGCATGGGCCAGGTGACCAAGGTCTGGGACGGACGACTCCTGCGGGAGGTCGCCCTGAAGACCCTGCGCCCCGAGGCCCGAGGCCTCGCGCAACGCTTCCTCCGCGAGGCGCGCATCACGGCCCAGCTCGAGCATCCGAACATCGTGCCGGTCTACGATCTCGATGACGCAGAGCTCCCCTCCTTCACCATGCGGGAGATCCGTGGTGCCTCCCTCGCCGAGCGCATCGAGGCAGGAACCCTCGGGCGCCTCGGGGCCCGCCTCGACATCTTCCGCAAGGTCTGCGACGCCATCGCCTACGCCCACGACTGCGGCGTGGTCCACCGCGACCTCAAGCCATCCAACGTGATGGTGGGTCGGTTCGGAGAGGTCCAGGTCGTCGACTGGGGCCTCGCTCGGGTGTCTGGAGAGCCCGACTCCGACGACCGCATCGACGTGCTTCACGGATCCGACGACCGAACCCGGGTCGGCAGCATCAGCGGCACCCCGATGTTCATGGCCCCCGAGCAGGGGGTCGTGGACGGCACCATCGACGAGCGCACCGACGTGTACGGACTCGGACGCCTGCTCGCATGTCTTCTGGCGGGGCGTGCAGTCCGAACCGAGGAGCCCACCGAGGGCCCGTGGGAGCTCGCCGCGGTCGTGGCGCGGGCGACCGCCGAGGCCCCCGGCGACCGGTACCCCAACGTCCTGGAGATGCAGGCCGACATCGAGGCGTACCAGGACGACCAGCCCCTGCCGAGCCTGCGCTACACGCCAGCGTCTCGGGCCATGAAGAGCCTGTGGCGGCATCGCGCCGTGGCTCTCGCCAGCAGCTTGACGGGCCTCGCCGCGGGCGTCGTGCTCGCCATCGCCGTGTACACCCAGGCCACCGCCCACGTCGCCCAGCTCCAGGAGGCCCGGGACGCCGCCATCGCCGCCACCCTACGGGCGGAGCACCAGCTGGCACGGGCCCAGCTCGCCTTGGCGTGGAGCGCTGCCGAGGGCGGCGAGCCGGCCGCCGCCCGGGACTACCTGGACGAAGCAGCCCGCATGTGGGGCGACCACCCCCGGGTGGAGCTCGACCTCGCCGACGCCTGGCTGGGGGCCCGTGTGGGTCGGCCCTCCCGCCGGATCCACTGGCCCGACGCCATCGGAGGTCGCTACGGGCCCGACGGACAGGGCCTGGTCGTGAGCACGCCCGACGGTGTGGTGATCGACCACGATGGGGTGCGGCGGCCCCTCGGCCCCGGCAACAGCCGAGCATGGCTGGCCGCAGGGGTGCTCGCCACCGCCGGGGGACGGATGGAGCTCCGCGCCCTCGACGGGACGGTGCGGTGGGCCCGGGACCTGTCCGACGAGTACACCGTGGCCATGTCGCACGATCAGCGCATCCTCGGTGTGGCGAGCGCCGACGGTGCGGTGCTGCTCGACGCGGCCACCGGCGACGAGCTTCGCTCCCTGCCCGGGCTCTCCATCCTGCACGGGGTCGCCGCCGCCGGAGAACGGGTGCTGGGCAGTCCGGTGGACGGCTCGACCCACAAGAGCCCGTCGACCACCCTCCTCGTCGACGCCAACGACGAGGTCATGGCCACCTTCCCCGGAAGCGCTCTGGCCCGGCTGTCTGCCGATGGACAGCGGGTGCTGTGGACCGACGAGGCGGGCGTCACCCTGTCCACGATCGACGGGCGACGGGCCCGCACGGAGCCCACCAGCCGCCACACCGCGCTGTACGTCCTGGGCGATGGGCGCGCGCTGATCTGGAATCCCAACGAGGCCCGACGCTTCGATCTGGACGGCCCGGTGGAGCGGCTCTCGATGCCGAGGGCCCCCCAAGACCTTCGCCCCGACGGCGAGGCCATGCTGGTGAAGGGCCCGGAGGGTCTCGAGGAGTGGCCTCTGCTCGAGCGCCGCCCCTTGCGCAGCGGAGCCGGGGCGATCACGGACCTGGCCCTCTCGCCGGAGGGCGAGCTGCTGGCGGCCGTGGGCTGGGCCGGCTCGCTGGAGATCCTCGACGTCGCCACGGGCCGCATCCTCCTCTCTCGGGACCTCGACCCCAAGGGCCTGCGAGCCGTCGACTGGTCCCCCGACGGCACCCACCTGGTCGTCGGAGGCCGCTCGGGCCAGGCGCTCGAGGTCGACCTGGGGGGCGACATCCGCTGGCGCTCGGCCCAGCGGGAAGCGCTGGCGATGGACGTGCACTACACCGACGACGGCCTGCTGATCGGCTGGGAGGACGGGAGCATCAGCCGCTGGGAGGGCGGGGTGGAGTCGATGGGGGCTGGCCCTGCGGCCACCCTGTGGGCCCTGGCGCCAGGGGAGCCACTGGTGTCGACGGCCCGCGGGGATCTGGACCCGGCCTTCGTCCGCCACGACGGCCAGCCCCAGGCGCCCCAAGCCCCAGGGTACGGCATCGAGCGTCTGGGAGACCGGGTGGCCGCAGGCACTGGGTGGGGGGTCTCCATCGCAGACCTCGACACCACGACCCCTTCCGTGGACCTCGAGGGCCCGACCATCATGGACGTCGCCTTCCTCGGCCCCGACGTGGTGCTGGGCGCTGGCTACGAAGGCCGGGTGCACGTCTGGCTTCACGAGGCGGACGGCTGGCGGGCCACCCACCCCTTCCCCCTGGGCGAAGACGCCGTGCTCACCAGCATCACAACCCGTGGCGACGACATCTGGGTCGGCGACGGCCAGGGAGTTCTGCACCATCTGCGCCTCCACGACGGACAGCTCCTCCCCCTCCGAGACGCGCTCCGGCACCGGCTGGCCCCGTGGCTCGAGGCCCAGGATGTCGACGGAATCGACCTCGTACGGGTGCAGGCGACGCTTGGCCACGGAGAGGAGGCCCTCGACGCCACCACCGACCTCGACGGGCCAGCGGCCACGCTGTGGCGCAACGACCTCAGCGACGGAGACTAGGACCCCGGATGTGCGCTACGACACAGCGGGGTGTGGCACAGCGCTCAGTCGGCGGGCCACCAGCTCACGAAGACGAGGTGCAGCCGGTCCGCGCGCTGCAGGCAGCATCCGAGCTCCACCCGCCCCTCGGCCGACTCCAGCACGACGCTGTCGCGCTTGCCCTTCCGCCCCTCCGAAGCCACCGTCCACCCTGCCGCCTCAGCGTCGGTGCGGAGCTTGGTCCAGTGGGCCACGGCGTCCGGCTTCTTGTCGAACAACAGGTCCACCGCCACCAAGCCGCTGTCGCCACGGGTGATCCGTCCGGTGGGCGCACCCACCTCCAAGGGAAACGACGGTGGGAGTGCCTCCAGCTCTTCGAGCCCCGCCAGGGACGCACATCCGAGCAAGCTCCACACCCACCAAGCCATCAAGGTCGTCGACATCATCGAGACCGATAGCCCGCCGCCCCCCGCGGGGAGCAACTTCAGCTGTCCGGACCCTGCATCATGCCTCGCACGAGGAAGAGGAACGGGACTGTCAGTCCAAGGGCGATCACTGCGAACAGGGCCATCTCGATGCCACTCAGCATGGCGTCCTCCATTTTGGTCCCGAGTGCTGCAAGATGTGCGCCAGCATCCGCCCGATCACGGACACGAAGGCCTCAGGCACGGGTCCTGCTGAGGACAGACCGCAACACCTCTGGAGGACCCTGTGAACCGCATCCCAGCCATCGTCGATGCCTTTGTGAAGCGCTCGGTTCCCGGACGGGTCGACCTCCCCCGAGGCACCCTGCTCCAGCAGCGCGGGGACATGCGCCTCGACCCGGATGGGCCCTGGCTACCCTTCACCGCCGAGCAGACCATCGATGCCGACACCACCGGCTTCGTGTGGCACGCCCGCGTGCGGATGGCGCCGCTGGTCACCGCCGTGGTCGAGGACGCCTACGAGAATGGGCAAGGGCGCCTCGATGCCAAGATCTGGGGCCTGTTCTCGGTGGCCCATGCCCGGGGGGTCGACGTCGACCGAGGAGAAGCAGAGCGCTACCTCGCGGAGCTGCCGTGGTGCCCGCTGGCCTTCCTTCACAACCCCGGACTGCAGTTCGAGGAGCGGGACGGGGACGTCGTCCGAGTCTGGGTGCACGACCCCGACACATACGTCGACCTACAGTTCGATTCCGAAGGAGACATCGTCGGGGCACGCACGACCACCCGCATGCGCGGGGATGTGGTGCAACCCTGGGCTGGTCGGTTCCGCGACTACCGCGACGTCGGCGGTGGCCTTCGTGCGCCGTCCGCCGGCGAGGTGTGGTGGGAGGTCGAGGGCGAGCCCTTCGTCTACTGGCGCGGGGAGGTCACGTCCCTGACGTGGCGCTGACCTGCCGCTGCGGCGGCGGCGCCAGGCAGACCCGATCCCGCCCGGCCCGCTTCGCGGCGTACATGGCGCCATCGGCTCGATGGAGCAGCTCGTCGAGGGTCTCGTCCTCGCTGAGGGTTGCCACCCCGAAGCTGCCGGTCACGCGGCCTCCCTCGAGACAGGGCAGGATCAACGAGCGCAGCGCCTGACGCACGCGCTCGGCTGCCCGAAGGCCCCCGACGGAGTCGGTATCGGGCAGGACCATGATCAGCTCCTCCCCGCCCGTGCGACCGCACAGGTCGCTCTCCCGTCCCACGGTCCGGATCACATTCGCGGTGGTCTGGAGCACCCGGTCGCCAGCCGCGTGGCCGAAGCGGTCGTTGACCTGCTTGAAGTGGTCGAGATCCAACGTGACCACCGTGACCTGCTGGCCGCTGCGCCGCACGTGGGACTGGAGCCAAGACAGCTCGTCGAGGAGGCCCCGCCGGTTCAGCAGTCCCGTCAGCGCATCGGTCCGGGTGAGCTCCGCCAGGCGCCGGGCCATGAGGTCCTCGCTGATGGCGGTGCCGACCCAGCGTGCGAGCAGTCCGACGAAGCTGTAGTCGTCAGGGCTGAACGGCGCACAAGGCGTCGGGCTGGAGAAGTTGATGGTGCCGTACAGGACCCCATCCACTTCGACCCGACAGCCGATGTAGGCCTCCAGGCGGAAGGCCTGGTAGCAGGGGTGATGCCGCTCGGGGAGCGACCCCATGAAGTGGAAGCCCACCGGGCCGGCCTCAGTGAGCGCCAGGCTGCAGTAGGTGACCCCCAGCTCGAAACGAGTGCCCGGCACGAGGCCCCCAGCGGGATCGACGCAGCGCTCCACCTCGTAGTCGGACCCGTCGATGTGGCTCTGGATGGCGAGGGGAAGCCCGAGGTGCTCCGAGCCCAGCGTGAGGAGCTTTTCGATCCGCTGCTGCAGCGGGCCCGTCTCCGAGCACACCTCATGGAGGCGCTGCAGCAAGTGCATGGTGCGCTCGGTCGGGGTGGCCACCCTCAAGAAGCCCACATACCCGACCGTCTCCCCGTCGCTTCCCCGCACGGGGCCGCCGACGGTCTCGGCCAGAAAGGTGGTGCCATCGGCCCGCTTGTAGGAGGTCCGGTAGCTCGACGCGCCGGGCGCTGCGTCGGGGTTGAAGCGCAGCCGCCCTTGCCGCTTGGCGTCGACGGAGTCTGCGTAGATCATGGCGGTCGGCTGGCCGATCAACACCTCGGCCGGGTGCCCGAAGAGCTCGACCGCCGCGCGATTGACGTAGGCCGTGTTGCGGTCCAGATCCGCCACGATCACCGCCTGGCCCAGATGATCGAACATGTCCGCGAGGGTGACCCCGCTCAATCCCATCGTCGCGTCCGCCATTGCCTGCACACCTACTCCCAGCGCTCCAGAGAGCTCATCGGCACGGCCGCAGCACACTTGAGCAACTTTGGTTTCAGGGCGGTGACTTCGAGGCGGAAGCGGCCGAACGAGGCTCAGCACCCCAGCGGATTCACCCCACGTCGGCCGCTGGATAGCACCCCAAGACCCTCAGCTCAGCGCACTCCTTCTCGGCGAGCTCCAGCGCCGCCGAGACCTCCTTGGACGCCCGGTGCCCGGCCAGGTCCGCGTAGAAGCGGTAGCTCCACGGCTTGCCCACGATGGGGCGACTCTCCAGCTTCGAGAGATCCACCCGGTGCTGGGCCAGCGCAGACAAGACACGGGCCAGGGCGCCCGGCTCATGGGTCAGCTCCATCATCACCGTGGTCTTGCACGGGCCGTCGCAGTCGAACACCACCGGCTCGGTCGCGACCTCGACGAAGCGGGTGTAGTTGCCGGTCTGGGTCTGGATGTGGCGGGCGAGGACCTCGAGGCCGTAGCGGGTCGACGCCTCCTCGCTGGCGATGGCCCCGAAGGCCGGGTCCCCCCGGTCGGCGACCATGCGGGCGGCGCCTGCGGTGTCGAAGGCCTCCACGGGCCGGATCCAGGGATGGTCCACGAAGAAGCGCTCGCACTGCCCGAGGGCCTGCGGGTGGCTGTGGACCTCCCGCAATCCCTCCACGGTCTGCCCGGGCAAGGCCAGCAGACAGTGCTGGATGTGGTTGACCACCTCAGCGGTGATGCTGAGGCCCCCCTCCGCCAACAGGTCGTAGGTGGCCGTGATGCTGCCCGCGGTGGTGTTCTCGATGGGCATCAAGCCGACGTCGGCGTCCCGCTGTCGCACGGCCTTGGCGACATCCCGGAAGGTGGGGTGGCCGGACAGCAGCGCGCCCCCGGAGCGACCGGCGTACCGCTGCCGCGCCGCCAGGTGGGTGTAGCAGCCCTCCACGCCCTGGTAGGCAACCCGCAGGGGAGCCGTGTCCCGCCTGCGCACGTGGTCTTGCTGCCGCGCCACCGACCACTCGAGCAGCACCCGGTACAGCGCCTCGGCCCGATGGGGATCCAGGCCGTGCTCCCCGGCCAACTCCCGGACCCGTGAGAAGACGATGCTCTCCCGCAGGCTGTCGCGGAACGGCGACGCGGCCTCGAGTTTCGCCTCGGCGATCGGGACGACCACCTCGAGCCGCTTGGCCAACAAGGCCAGGATCTCCCGGTCGATGGCTTCGATGGTCTCGCGTAGCTGGGACAGGTCGGGCTGGTCCGCCAAGAGGCCTCCAAGGCCGTACCTTACGCGGACCGGGGCCCGACCTGCACGCGGGCTACATCTCGCCCTCGGAGCTCCAGGCGCCGAACGCGAAGATGGCGGCCCAGGCGGTGCATTCCTCCCCGTCTTCGCAGTCGCCGGTTCCTTGGACCGAGCCCGCCACCTCGCCGGAGGTGCCCTCGCTGTCGAACCGCGCGTTCAGGAGCATGGAGCGAGCGTCGTAGTCGACCTCTTCGTGGAAGTCGTCGAAGACCAGGCTACCGTTCAGCTCGTCGGGATCGAGGGCCCCCCCAGCGTCGACCCTCGACCCATCCCAGCTCTGGAACGTCACGTCCATCGTCTCGTCCAGCAGGCCGTCGGCGGTGACCACCCGAAGCGTGCCCTCGATGGCCACGTGGTCCTCGCAGACCACACCGATGGCGGGCGCCTCGCCCGATCCCGTCGGGTAGACCGCTTCTTCGTCGACGAAGAGAACCCGACCCCCGAGGGTCGCCGTCACCGTGACGCCCGTGCTGCTGTCGTCCTGCCACACCATGGTGGACAGATGCTCCCCATCCGCGAGGTCCACGATGGCCTGGGCCGCGAAGCCGAGAGCGGTCACTTCATCGAGGGCCACCTCGGTCTCGGTCGCTTCGCAGGAGGGGCCCTCCGACAGCCCCGTCTTGTCGTTGGTGCCAGTGGGGTCGTCGGGATCGCTGCCCCCCGTGCACGCGACGACGAGCAGGACGATGGACGACAGGAGCAATCCGACGACGGTGAGGCCGAGATTCGCTCGATAAGCTTGCTTATCGCTGGCGAATCGAAGGGCGAGCCTAGGAGGATTCTCGGCGAGCGGCCTTTAGGCCGCGCAACAAGTGGGATTCCAAGGGGTCTTTCGAGCGGAGCGAGACGGGCCGGTTGGAAGCGGGACATGGTCACCTCGTGCAACGAACCGCAGCAAGCTCCGTGCCGCGCAGCATCGACCCAGGGGGAACCGTGGCTTCCAGAGGGGGGCACGATGTGGGAGTCGCAGACCGCGACACCGACGTCGTGCCAGAACCCACACCCGGCCCACCACGTTACCGGTGGCCATGCTCCTGCTTCCCCTGGCCCTTCTCGCATGCGCACCCGGCGATGGCCTCGCCGAGGGCGATCTGCTCCCCGCATTCGCCCTCGAAGACGTGAACCCCACGTCGCCGAGCTTCGACGACGTCGTGTCCACCGACACCCACGCCGCACGAACCGCGTGGTACTTCGGGCACGCCACTTGAAGCTACTGCAGTAGCCAGTTTGGCTACCTCGACCTCCTGCAGGGCGACCTCGCCGCCGAGGGCTCTGATGTGTCCATCTTCGGCATCAACGACGTGGGCCACGAGCGCGGCAACCCCGACATCACGGAAGGCCGCGACCTGCCGTGGCTCCAGAACACCACCGAGGCCGACGCCTGGTCCGCGTGGGGCGTCGAGTACCGCGACGTGGTCGTGATCGCGCCCGACGGAACGGTGGTGGGCATCTACAACCTCAGCGAGAACGATCTCGCCGACCCCGCCCGGGTCGACGAGCTCCGCGACCTCCTGGGAGAGTGACGGCCGCTGGTTCCCAGCGCAACCAACGCGTCTAGAGAGGCCGGCCACCTTCTTACATTGATGGAGAAGGACGACTGAAAGTACGGACGGCTTACACCTCCTCTAGACTCCCCGCACCTTCCCGGATGACCTCCATCTCGCCTTCGTCCCACTTGAGGACCGTGGAGTCGGTCCCAGGCAGGGGTTCCCCCAGATCCACCACGAAATCGATGCCGTGGCCGAAGGTTTCGTGCACCTCGAAACCCATGGTCAGCGCCTGCTCTCCCTCCCCCTTCGGAACCGTCGACACCATGAGGGGGCCGCCGAAGGCCCCGACCAGCGCCAGAGCGAGGGGGTCGTTCGGGATGCGAACCCCCACCGTCTTCCGCTTGGTGCGCAGCAGGCGGGGCAGCTCGTGATTCGACTTGAGGATGACGGTGTAGGGCCCCGGCCACAGTCGCTTGAGGACCCGGTAGGCGCTGCCGTCGATCCACGTCATGGACGACACCATGGCGATGTCGTCGCAGAGCAACGAGAACGGTCGGTCCTTGGGGTGCTCCGGCTTCAGCTGCCGGATCCGTTTCTCCGCCTTCTTCGAGGTCGGCGACGCCGCGAAGCCCCAGTTGGTGCCCATGGGCACCGCGACGACCCCGTCCCCACGCAGCACGTCGACGATCTGCGCGATGTGTCGCTCGTTGGGGGGATCGACATAGGTGTAGAGGTGCTCGCCCATGGTCATACCGTCCAGACGCGCGCCCCCTACCCTACTGAGCACGACCCGTCCCATCCTGGAGCCCGACATGACCTGGTGGACCCCGCTCCTCCGGCCCCAGCCCACGGTCGCCCTCGCGGACTGGTGGCCCTGGCATCTCTCGGTCGACGCCCCCACTCCCCTCGCCCGAGCCGCCCTCGCCGCCGGGCGTGCCGGCCGCCTCGCCGCCGCCTTCACCAGCGGCTACCAGGGCGCCCTCGAGTCCATGTTCGGGGAGCGCGTGCGGGGTGCCCTCGCCGTGACCGAGCGTGGCGGAGGGCATCCGCGGTCCATCGAGACCACCCTGTCGGGGGGCACGCTCGCGGGCACCAAGACCTTCGTGAGCGAGGGCTCTGCTGCCGAGGTCGTATGGGTGGTGGCCCGCACGGGCGCGCGAGAAGGCCGGCCCACCCTGAAGGTGGCCCGCCTGGTCGTCGGCGGCCCGGGACAGCGCTGGTCCGAGGGCCCCACCCCCCCGTTCGTGCCCGAGGTGGCCCACGGCGTCCTCCACTTGAACGACGCCCCTGTGGACCGGGTGCTCGACGGGGACGGCTACCTCCAGGTCGTGAAGCCCTTCCGGACGGTCGAAGACCTCCACCTGCTGGCGGCGACCCTCGGCCACGCCCTCGGCGAAGCCGCCCGCACCGAATCGGCCCCCGCGTGGCGCGAGGACGCCTTGTCCCTGCTGCTGAGCCTCGCCCCCCTCGCAGCTGCCGACCCGGCGGACCCCGCCGTGCACCTGCCTCTCGACGCCGTCTTCCGGCGAGCCGCCACGGTCCTCGACGCCGCGCCGTGGTCGAACCGAGCCCGGTGGGCGCGTGATCGAGCCCTGCTGGGTCTCGCGCGAGGCATTCGAGCCCGCCGTCTGGAGCGGGCCCGGGAGGCCTTCCAGCCAAAATAGCCGCCGGGTGCGCCCGCCTCGGCCTGCGACGCCTCACTGTGCGGGATGCCGTCTGGTCTCCCCGACTACCCGTAGGGGAAGACGAGGTCCATCGCGCGCTTCGCCTTGGCATGGTCCGCCTTCATGGGCATCAGGACCTCCTTGGCGAAGTCTCGGTGCTCCCGCAGCCAATCCTTGGCGCGATCTTGCACCGTCGAGTGCCCGAGCATGTCGGCCATGTAGATCGCGGTGCGCGGGTGCCGGATGGGGGCGATGCACGACTGGAACCAGAGACGGTCGCGCAGCGCCAGCCGCGGCCAGCGCCGGAAGGTGCGCTCTTTCAGCAGATCGGCGCCGCCGAGCCACGCCAGCCGCACGTCCGGCAGCGACCCGCCCTGATGGCGCCGGACCTGCTCGCCAATCGTGACGCCGCCGTCGGTGGCATGGGTGTACCAGCGCAGCTCGCGGTCGGTGTATCGGTGCGCCGCTTCGACCCCGCCGAGCACAAGGCGCAAGCTCCGAAGGTGGCTGGGCGTGTCGTGGGGCACACCAGTGGCGTGGCCCCAGCCGTCCCCGATGGTCACCAGCTCTTCCATCCGCTTGCGGGCGGCCTTGGCCTGCCCTTCGTCGAGGCGAAGCAGCAAGTACCCGAGCTGAAACGTGACCCAAGCGGGCTGAGTGGCCCACGCCACCAGCGTGTCGAGGTCCATGGCCTCCAGCTCGTCGAGGATGCCGGCCACCACCCACTCGGTCTGAGTGAGCGCCTCCAACAGGAGCACGAAGGACCGCGTTGCGCGCTCGCTCGCCCATAGCGGGCTGCGGTGCAGCCGCTCCCGCAGGTAGCCGTCGACTTGGCTCCGATCGGGCACGCGGGTGTCCTTCATCGCGTCCCGCGCCGCCTTTCGGAAGTGTCGCTCGCTCGGCGCGAAATCGAACAGCGCCCCGACGCCCCAGGCATGGACGAGGGCCGCCGCCACGGAGCGCGGCCAATCGATCGTCAGGTCGAAGTCGGTCGCCAGCAGCTGGAGCCCGGCTGCGCGCCCCACGTCGACGTCGCCGTCGTCCGTGAGGCGCCGCAGGTGAGGCCAGCCCAATGCGAACAGCTCGTCGTGCTGCTCGTCGAAGCAGAAGCCCTTCTTGAGCTGGGCAAGACCGGTGGCCTTTGGGGGCATCGACGCTCCTTGGGGGACGCGGGAGTATGCCACAGAGCTGCGTCGTCCCGAACTCCTACGATTCCACACAATCCGATTGGCACCTTGGACAGCTCGCGCTATCATGGTCGAGGCCGCAAGTAGGCCCACAGTTCACAACCATCCAGTCAGGCCACCCCACCCCAGGGGACGCGCCGCCAGAGGTTCCCATGCTTCCCAACCGCACCCAGGTCGTCCCGTCCTCCATCGTCGTCGATGCCGAGGGCCGCTACGACCTCAAACTCCGGTCGAGGGGTCGAACGAGCTAGGCCCAGGCCGGGTCGTCCACCGATAATTACGCGAAAGCGCTGTTTTCGGAGACGCGACCCGGCTCTGACCTGCTCGGCTCACAGGCCGTGACCGTTCCTGCGGTCCGTCGCTGCACGGGTGTGTCGTCGTCTCCGACGCCCACATCTCGTCCAAGGGGCGACCCAGGCCCGTTCACGACGCTGTGACGCCATCGCGGTGGTCCCTGCCGTGCCCTCCTCGAAGCCGCCTTCGATGCCGCATCCGTGCAGCATGGTTGGTTTGTGTTGGTATGTCTTTTTTGCGGAACGAAACGTTCCATGGAGAGGTGCGCCATGTCGGCCCTCCCAAGAGGCGACGTAGGCGGGCGCCATGTGCTCTCGCTCGCGTGGCCCGTGCTCGTGTCCATGATGTCCATGACCGTGATGAACCTGGCGGATGCCGTGTTCGCGGGATGGGCAGGCACGGCGGAGCTCGCGGCGGTGGGACTCGCGTCCACCCTCGGATTCTTCCTGTTGACCCCCGCCCGCGGCCTCATCCGTGGGATCAAGATCCTCACATCTCATGCCGCTGGTGCAGACGACCAGCCGCGGGTCCACGCCTGGCTTGCCCAGGGCGTGTGGCTCTCGCTGGTGGTCGGCACGGCGCTCGCTGGCTTCGCCTTCGCGGGTTCATGGCTGTTCGCCGCCCTCGGCACCTCGGTGTCGGTGACGGGACATGCCACCGACTACCTGCGGGTGATGCTGCTCACCGCACCGGTGTACTGCCTGGTGTGGACCCTCGAAGGCTGGTTCCAGGGCCAGGGCGACACCCGCACCCCCATGCGGGCCACCCTGGTCGCCAACGCGCTCAACATCGCGTTGGACCCTTGGTTCATCTTCGGTGGGGCCGGACTCCCCGCCCTCGGGGTGGCCGGCGCGGCGCTGGCCACCTCGGTGGCCACCCTCGTGCAGCTCACCCTGTTGGTGGTGCAGATCCGCCAGCCCTTCCGAGAGCTGGCCTCGGCCCCTCGGCGAGACCTGCTGGGAGAAGTGCTTCGTTTCGGGGTGCCCCTGTCGGTGCAGTGGACGTTGGACTTTGGTGGCTTCATGGTGCTGATCGCGCTTCTGGCGCGGTCCGGTGACGCGGAGCTGGCGGCCCACGTGCTCGTGTTCCGTCTCGTGATGATGTCGATGCTCCCTGGGTTCTCGGTGGCAGATGCCGCCGGAGTGCTCGTGGGCCAGGCCATCGGCGCCAAGCGTCCGGAGGCCGCGGGCCAGGCGTGGCGGGTGTCCGTGAAGCTGGCGGCGGGTCTGATGGGCGGGTTCGGGGTGGCCTTCTTGGTCATGCCCGGAGTCCTCATCTGGCCCTTCCAGCCGGCAGCGGACGTCGCCGCGGTGGCCATCCCGTTGCTGGGCCTGGCCGCCCTGTGGCAGCTCGCCGATGGAGTGCTGATGTGCAACCTGCAGTCGCTGATGGCCGCAGGGGACACCCGATTCACCATGTTCCTCACCGTGGGCGCGTCGTGGACCATCCAGGTCCCCATCTCGATGCTGCTCGTGCTCCACCTCGGGTGGGGCGCGTTCGGCGGGTGGGTGGGCATCACGGCGGAGGTGCTCGCCATCACCGTGATCAGCACCTGGCGGGTGCGCAACACCAGCTGGGCGGACGCGTCGACGGTCCCCGAGGAGGTGGTGGTCGAGGCCTAGTCCAACCGCCGGCCCGGTTCGTCCGGGCCGGCCCCTTTTCCATGACGCCCCTCTCGGCTGGGCTCGAGAAGCACCATGGAGCCAAAGGATTGCGGGCAAGCAAGCATGACCTCGTCGAGAATCCCGCTAGGCGCGGCAGAACTCGACGTGGAATCGAACCATGCCCACCGCAGCGACCGAATGGACGTGTTGAGGGCGGGCAACGACCACGGCGCCGGCGTTCAGGATCTGTTCGCCGTCCGCATCCGTGTAGCGGAGCTGGCCTGCTTCCACGCAGATGCGTCCGTACACCCCGTCCTTCGTGCGGTGGTCACGGAGAAGGCCGGCGGGGATGGTGTGCTCCGTGAACGTGGGCGTGCGCTTGTAGGTCTCGAGCTCGGGCAACGACACAGGGCCTCCATGAAAGCTCGTAGCCGCATCCGAGCGTAGCGTCTCACTGAGGCTACACCCCCCTCAGCTCGACCCCTCCCCAGCACGACAAGGCTCCCAGAGGGAAACGCCATGAGCCATCCAGACGCCATCGACTGGTCCAAGGTCATCACCGACCGACCGCCCCCCCTGCAGGCATCCCGCCGCCAGGCTGCCCATCGCGAGCTCGAGGTCTTCGACCTGTTCGGCCCCATCGAGACCGTGTACGAAGTCCCCGAGCCCCGCCACGACACCCAGCTCGCGAGCTAGCTGCCCACCTCCCGCGCCCAGCGTGGCAGCCATGTCGCGGATTCCAACCGGCCGTCTCGCTCCGCTCGAAAGACCCTTTGGAATACCACTTGTTGCGCGGCCTAAAGGCCGCTCGCTGAGAATCCTCCTAGGCTCGCCCTTCGATTCGCCAGCGATAAGCAAGCTCATCGAGCGAATCTCGGCCTCACCGTCGTCGGATTTCGGTTCGCTGGCCCCATTGTCGGCGTTCACCGGATGGCACGAATCGTGCTGCAAGGGACTCGACGAGGAGGTTCGTGATGCGTTGGTGGTTGCCGATTTGCTTGATGGGGGCTTGCACCGGGGGTTCGAACGACCCCGACACTGGAGATGACACCGGAGCCGACGTGGCGGTCGACGTCGTGGGCTACGAGCGTTCGTTCGGCGAGTGCATCGGGGTCTGTGTGACGACCCTGACGTTCGCCGGCGACCAAGTGACCCTCGAGCTTCGTGAGCACGACGGCACCGCCGCAGGCGGCGGAGTCGGAACCCTGTCGGCCAGCGCGCTCATCGACTTTCAGGCCCTCGAGGACGCCCTCCCTGGCGGGCTGCCTGAGGTCTCGGGCTGCCCAGACTGCGACGACGGCGGTGCGGAGTCGATGATCCTGGAGGACGCCGACGGGGTCCGGACCAGCTACTCGTGGGAGTTCGGCAATCCCCCCGCCGAGGCCGCCGCCATCGCGGGGATGTTCGGCAGCTTCCTGAGTCCGCTGTCCACGTGCACGTCCTCCGCGGAGATCACCGTGGCGCCGGACTGCACCGCTGATCTGTAGGCGCTCCGTCGAGCTCCGTGCGATTCGTCCCGCACGGCCGGCGCTGAGCAATCGCCGTGACCTACCCTCCGTACGTTCGGTGGAGGTTGGATGTCGGTCATTGGCGTCGGCAAGGCAGCTCGGGACCAGGCGCGGGCGGCCGCCGCAACCCGCTCCAGGGGGGACCGCGGGGGCCGCTTCGAGGCGAGCGAGGCCCTTCCGCGGGTGATCGGCCGCTCCCCATGCGCATCCTGCGGGGTGGAGCACGACCGCGCCCAGCTGGTGTTCGCCGAGCAGGGCGCGGTGTGCATGAACTGCGAGGCGGATGCGGAGCTGGAGGGTTTGGCCCGGCCCGGGACGATGGGATGGGTCATGGACGCCATGGTTCCTGCCCCGGCGTTGCTGTGCGCGCTGCTGCTGACCCTGCCTTGGTGGTTCGGCTCCCCGCCCAGTGGGAAGGCCGGCGCATTCTGGGCCATCGCCTCGGCCGTGGCGTTGACCTTCGCCATGATGGGCGGGCTGACCGGGGCCCGCTCGGTGGCCACCGCCCGACAGCAACCGGTCGACCATCCTTCGAGGTCAGCGCCATGGAGCGAGGCCTCATGCTCACCTTGGGGGGCTGGGGACTGATGGGGAACCTCGCCGCCGCGCTGTGGATGCTGGCGCTGTGGGCGCTCACCTTCGGGTAGGGCGCGGGGTGTCGGCTCGATGGAACACTGCCCCGCGTCGGAGCTGCGAGGCCCGGGTCGGTAGCGACGCTGTAGCGCGGCACCGCGGCCTCCCACGGTAGAGTCGAGGTCCGCCCCCTCGTCTCGGCCAGGAGCCACCGTGCTTGTTTCTCTGCTCATGTATGTCTCGAGTGCGTGGGCGCAGTGTCCAGGCGAGGTCCTCGACACGCTCTCGTGCACCAGCGTGGTGTCCGGCCAGCTCACGGCTGGCCCGTGGTCCGGCGGCGTGCCTGGCAGCTTCGGCGACCCCGGCTGGGTCGACATGCAGAGCTTCGACAACGACCTCGGCGACACCTGCGTGTGGCAGCCCCAAGGTCCGTTCTGGAACTGGAACTGTGACGAGAACGAGGTCTACGAGTGCGGCGGCGCCACGGACTGGGGCCAGGAGGGGCCGGAGCACGTCTACGAGTTCGCCTGCCAGCAAGACGGGATGGTCGACGTCCAGGTCACCGGCTTGGACTGCGACCTCGACATCTACATCCTCGACGACACCTGCGACCCGCTGAACGGCTGCGAGGCAGAGTCGGTCCAGTACAACGTCATCGATGACTCGATCAGCTTCTTCTGCACCGCGGGGAACACCTACTACGTGGTCGTGGAGGGCTTCGGCTTCACCTTCAGCGGCTGGTACAGCTACTACTACATCCCCGACCTGCTCGGGCAGCCGCCAGACCCGGGCTACTGCGGCCCAGAGTACGGCTCGACCCGCGGCAACTACACGCTGGAGTTCTTGCCCGGAGACCCGGCCACCTCTGGGTGCGTCGAGCTGTGCGACAACCTGGCCGACGACGACGGCAACGGGCTCACGGACTGCGACGATTCAGCCTGCACCGACGACCCCTTCTGCCTGCTCCTCGAGGACTGCTACAACGGCGCCGATGACGACGGCGACGGCGACATCGACTGCCAGGACCCCGACTGTTTCGACGAGCCCACCTGCTGCGACGACGATGGCGACGGCTTCGTCGACCCCATCTGCGGCGGGGGCGACTGCGACGATTCCGTGTTCCACCCTCCCGAGGCCGACGCGGACGGCGTCCCGGACGCCTGCGACCCCTGCCCGACGGACTCCTTCGAGACCGACGGCGACCTCGACGGCAGCTGGTCTTGCGACGACTGTGACGACGGGCGCGCCGACGTCTTCCCGGGCGCCCCCGAGCTGTGCGACGGCCTCGACAACGACTGCGACGGCACCGCCGACAACGGCCTGACCTTCGCCGACTACTGGGTCGACGACGACGGAGACACCTACGGCGACGCCAGCGCCACCCCCGTGTCGACCTGCGACGGCGCACCGGTGGGCACCGTCGCCGACGGCACCGACTGCGACGACACCGTGGCCACCATCTTCCCGGGCGCCCCCGAGCTGTGCGACGGCCTCGACAACGACTGCGACGGCACCGCCGACAACGGCCTGACCTTCGCCGACTACTGGGTCGACGACGACGGAGACACCTACGGCGACGCCAGCGC